>Ga0209925_1000755_pt1 | contig 16412 bp, 12 predicted proteins | sample SalPonR2_A_D1_MG_FD_185702 | JGI IMG/M metagenome (GOLD analysis project Ga0209925, IMG submission 185702) | Salt pond soil microbial communities from South San Francisco under conditions of wetland restoration - Salt Pond MetaG R2_A_D1_MG... ...
CTTTCAGGTCAAGGCTAGACTTGCGCACCAATATCTCATGTCTCCGGGTCCGGATGACGTAAAGCAAAGCAGCTGCCGAGATTGAGTACAGAACGACTGGTATGACGTCTTCACTCATGCCTTGCCTTGTCTGATTCGGGAGATCGAGAGATATCTGTGCACGTTTAAGTAACTCCCTTTTGACGGCGGCAGTGACCAGAACCTTTGCCAATGTGTGACAAAAGAGACATTTCAATGAGCTTTAAGTGAATGGGGGTTCAAAGTGAAGAACAATGACAAGCCTTGAAATCAAACGAAAGAGTAAGATCGTCGATTCCCGCAAAGCTCGTCAAACGTGGAGGAAAGGAACCTTGTCACTTGAGTTGCAAGACCACGTATCACACATCCTATGAGTTGACTCCAGTCAGGAGAGTTATGCTATTGATTTATCAGTCTCTCTGTTCCATCTATCAACAATAATTAAACTTCTTTCCCTGCGATGTTGAACACTTTTGCAACCCTCAAGGAAGCAGCAACGTGGAGACGTGTGCATGGGCGACTACGAGCTCATGCAGTGGATCGGAGAAGGTAAAGATTTACGTCCTTATTGCCACCATAATTCTGATAATACCCTGAGATTCGTACGCTCTAATGAAGCCACGAGTGAGTGCGATGCTATGATTTCCTTTTGTCCGTGATATTGGGAAAGCGTAGATTCGAAAAAGCGCAAGCTCATCACAGGATTGTTGCCTGGTCCGGGATCGAGCTTGCATCATCCTCCGCCTCGTGCTCCGTTCGCGCCAAAAAAACGACGAGCTCCGAGCCCCGAGGAGGGGGCTGGGCGGCCGAGAAACACCAGGGGATGCCTCACTCACTTGGTCTCGAACAGCAGCCCAAAAGGCTACACACGCCAGCTCTTCATGGGCCATCATCTTTGTTTCTATTTCCCAATTCATAGTGTTCGAACAGGAGTGTGTGCACCGTACAGGATCTGGATCCGAAATTTTGTTCGCTTGGTTTGCACGTGGCCGGACTCTTGTGTTGAACCTCCTTGCCAACCTTAGAATTTCCCTTTGTCGCACGTTCCCTACACCTGGCTTCCTATCCAACCGACGAACGCATCGTGGAGACACGCGCACAATGTTCTTTAACTCCTGTCATGCTTTCTTACTCCACTATCACATCTGTCAATAGGTTTGGTTCTGCTTCCACACATCTCGTTCCCTCTGAACCAGTCAAACCGAATCACTCATGGATGCCACCAGTCTCCAATACGCAACAGTATGGGCTGTGCCTGCCGTCCTAGCAAGTTTGACGCTATTGATCGCACTGGATATTGCCCTTAAGGGTGTGCACACGTTAACGCTTCGCACCCGCTCCTTGCCAGGCCATATCTTCCTGGCTCACATTGACAACCTCATCGAGAGGCTTTTCGGCGGCAAGCAACTCTCGTTTTCCATCACAAGTGTGATGCTCGGCGCCGTGTTAATTGCCATCATGTCATGCAGTATCATTTTACATAAATTGGTCGTTATGAAGGCGGAAGAGATGGAAGAATTGCGTGAAGAGAAGCGCCGCCGTTAGAAATGTGACAAGTGGCTTGGCATCCGTCTTCCTTTGAGGCAATGCACAAAAAATAGGTAGGACCTCTGATTTTTTTGCAAGAAAAGGGTAAAAGGGGTAATAAGGTGCAATGCTAAATAATTGACTTCAAGTGGTGCGGGCAAAAAGGAAAGTTTGCTAGGGGCACGAGAGTGAGAAGAATATTTTCCCTAAACTTGCGCCTCGATAAATCACGTAACGTTCGATGGGGCAAGGAAAATCACCGCCGAAGTGTAAACTATGAGGTGTCTGCTTTATAAATTTGCTTCGTCAATTACTTGAAATGTTCCATCATTCTACGAAGGATGGCTCTATTGTCGGCACTCGGAGCTGACGTGGCTTTCTCCTTACTCTCAGCGCCATCCCTATAAGCGCTGCCATGCCCCCCTCTACGACTGCTTCGCCGCGGCGGCGATCGTCCAACCTTGGCCGACTCAACGTGCGGTGAATGCCCTCGGTCTCCTCGCGCCCTCATCTGCTTCCGGGGTCTGCCGCCCTCACTTTGCCCGCCTTTCCCCTCCTCCACCGTTTTTTCCACTGAGGCCACGGGTTCCCACCTTGTGCCCGAGGACGTGCCCCTCTTGCTGCGGCTGCTTCCATTGCTACGCTCGCCGGAAGGTAGGGAATCCGGCGACGGGGCATCAGGCGCCGACGAGGATGAAGGTTTAGACGTCTCTGCTCTGGTGGCTGTGGATTTACCGCTCTCACTTTCTACACCGCTTGCAGCGCATTGCAGCTCATGCAAAAGGTCAGTTTGGTGCGCCAGGTCTTCTGTCATGCGTTGCCGCTTCCTATGGAAGTGGTAGAGCTGCATGTTGGCCGTGACCACGCGGAGAACTTTTTGCTGCTTTGCTATAGCTGTTCGGTCACGCGTTATCTCCAACCCTGGCAGCCCCGCGCCCCCAGCACCCTCCCCTAGGATGGATTGCTGGGCCTCAAGCACTTGCCAGAACTCGGCCGAGAGCTGTGTTCTGAGTTGTGCTCGTTCTCGTTCGCATGCCGTCGCCAATGCCTGTCGCTCCTGCTCCAGTTGAGACGATAGAGAAACACTGGGAATACTTGCCTGCAGCTGCGCATGACGAAGGGCCAGGCGTTCTCTTGCCTCGGTATGCTTGGCCTCCAGCCCCGCCAAAATAGTGCTTGCCAGCTGCTGCTTCATGGCCTGCACCAGCCATTGCCCCTCGACCACGTCCAGCACGGCCGGGTCCCCCAAAAGAACCTTCACGGCCCCAAGAGTTTCCTCCTCCAAACCTGCACCGTACGCGTCATCCATATTAAGCAGTGCCTCGGTGGAAAACAACAGGGGTGGTGGCTCCGTTTCTGCAGGTTGCGCTGGTGCTATTTTGGCAGCTGAGGCATCTACGAGCTCGGGTGCTGTAGACTGCGCAGGGACCATTTGCATCTGAGAGCCCAATGTGAGCGTTTCTCTTTTTCCATCTGGTGACGACTCAAGAACTGAAGGCTCCGAGAAGACTGGTGCATCATTAACGGCGTTGTCTGGTAAATTGTTCCCCGATGCTGGCTTCTCCATCCCCCTGATTATCGATCCAGAGACAGGATCTGATGAAGCATCGCTGCTCGGATCTCCCGGCCCTGATTCTGCAGAGACTTCATCAACCCCTTTTATCTCGTGTTTTTGCTCTTCCTCTTCAGGGATGCCAAGCATAGCTTTGAGCTGGGCCACCGTCTCAATGCCATCTGTTCCAGGCCCGCCCTTGGCCTTGAGTGCCTCTAGGAATTCAGACCAGATCATGTCTCGCTCGGCCTTGGTATCTAGGACTTCCACCGCCCGCAGGTACACTTTTTGCGCGTTGGCAAATTTACCACGCTCCCGACAGAAGCGCCCATATTCAACCCACAGCCGGGATGTCTTCTCTCCGATAACGTCCGTTGTGGCGCTTTCAAACACCTTTACCGCTTGTTTCCATTGGCGCAGTCGCCTTTCGAAGGCAGCGTATGCAAGCCAAAGGTCAACTAGACTTTCTTCATAGGGTTGTCTATCCGCAACGGAAAGAGGTTGGCTGGCTTCCTCTAATATACGGGAGTACTCGTCAGCCCAAGAGGAAAGCGTTTCTTCGAAATGTTTGCGTGCATCCTCCACCCCTTGTGACGCCAAAATGGTGTCTACCTGTGCCTTGACAGCTTCAACGTCATAGTCAACAACGGCAGAGATTTGCATGCGTCGAAGGGGGCGTTTTCCGGAACAAGTGTGTGATGTATGGTGAAAAAGCGCGGGGCGGAAAATCGCACTACAAAACTGGCTGGACCCTGTGTCATTTTGTATCTTTCACGTGAGAAAATTGCCCTGACCCTAACCCATGTAGCTCCACAGAAGAGGTTTGTTCATTGTTGTTGCGCGGAAACAGGCATTTTGGCGGACCGGCAAATCCTTTTGTGGTCCTCGCAGCCAAGCTGCGGGGACTGGGCGCGGAGCCGGGAGGTCGGGAGAGGGGCTGGGGGTGGGGCCTGGCCCATGACGGACGAAAAGCTTGGCCGCCCTCAAAGCCTGACACCGGCAGCCTCACGAGGTGTCCCTTGGCCATACCCATGGGGATGAATAAAATAAAAGGATAATCTCAATCACAAAGTCGACCCGAGTCGTGCGAATCGAAAATTGCGTCCTTTACCTTGCCGTTCGACATCTCATGCCTCCGCAAACTATCCCCTCCTTGGTCTCAGGTACCCATGTCCGCATCATCAAGAGGGTATTTGGCCGCTTTCCTATCCCCAAGAACGTTATTGTTCTGCATTTTTCAGTGCTTCACATTGGTCTATGGCTGCCTGCCGCCGGGTGGAGTGAATTCGGGTGTGACCCAGGCCCAAGGGACTTACGTCTGCATTGTGTTCTCGGCGCCCGCTTGGCAAGAGGGGACAAGCAATTTTTCGCGCGTAGCATTTACTCCAACCGTGGATAGATTTACACGTCTCCAATTCTCCGATACTTTCTCCAATCTTACCTCTCAAGGCGTCGCAAATTTGTATGGGCCAAACGTAGCGGTGCATGTTGAGAGCATGGGCGTCGCCTCGTTTCAGAAACTCTACCGGCAGGAAGACAGTCTAGGACGGACATTCTCTGTTCTCACCGCAATCATAAACCTGGATAGAGGAGTGGTGACTGGCATCACTTTTGATAATGGTTGTCCCCTTTGCGACAATAGCGATAGGTGTGTAGAGAATACGTACGACTTCACGGGCGAGCGCTACACGGGTGTTGGCGCTACGTCGGACTGTTTTTTGACGGACGCCGAATGCGCCCTTAACGCTCAGGCAGATCGAAATGCCTGCCAATTGAGCTTGTACATAACGTGGACCGGCACGGACGCGCAGGGTAATTTTTTGACGAGCTCCAGTCGCCGCTTTTCCCTCCTCAGCGCTTTCTCAGTCAAATCGTTCGTGAACGGGCTGGTCAAGGGCGTGCAGGGCGTATCGATGCGCGAAGAGAAATGAGTTAAAAAGAAGACATGGAGCTTCTCGCTCTAAGAGCAGTCTTTTCCCAAGAAGAGGCGACCATCAGGATTTTACATCAATGCACGGCGTCCCGTTACTGTTTTCGGAAAACAATATTCAATGCAATGCCACACACCTCAGTCTTCCGGTGTGCTTTGATATTTCTTCTCATATACACTGACATGCATACCACACACCGGTGTGGATTTAATTTATATGCTGCTCCCGCTACCTCTCCCCTGGCTCTGCTTCTTTCTCTCCACCCGCCTCCTCTCCGCAACAGCGTGCCTGAGCTTGCTTGCTGCCTTTTTCGTCAGCCTATATACATACATCCACCCCCTTCTCAAATTGGGAAATCCATGATCCCTCACGAAGGCCCGCAGCTGCTTTAAAAGGGAAGTGAGCCCCGCTACACCCAGCCGGAAGACGGGGAAGACGACCTGACGGCCAAACTCCTCCAGCGCCTGGCGAGCAGTACGCCCCATCCCAGGACAACCCCGGCTAGCCCACACACATTCCTCATCCCCACCTTCGTCTCCCAAAGCCCTCCCTTCCTTCGCGACGCAGTACAACGCCAGGTTTCCGTCCACATCCGAAAGGGTGAGAACGTACTCGAGGCTGCTCAGGTCCTCGTCGACGCTTGGACCGCCCGCATCTTTAGTGGATTGCCAAACCAGCTCCTTCCTACCGCCTATCGACCCCACTCGCTCATCCCTCCATATCTCCACCCGACCTTGTCGCGACACGACTGCTGACAGATGGCTTTCGTGGAGAGAGTGCGGCCTTGCGCCCTCTTTGAGGCTGTCCCCCTCTTCCCACGTTTCCCATCCTTCTCCCCTTCCGTTTGACTCCCATAGGATGTCCCCATCCTCCAAATTCTCTGCAACAACCAATTTTTCGTATTTGTGGTCTAGAAAGCACACATGAGTTCCCTCGGGGGACAAGAGTTGATCCCCCACCTTCAGCCTTTCTCCCGTCCGCAATGCTTGCCTAGCAACACCCATGGTGCTTGTACCCCACGAGCTTGAGAATGGTCGATGAAAACGCTCAAACGAGTCTCCTTTGTGCCCTCCCCTTTCTTCGTGGGCCCACTCCCCCGTCTTCTTGCGCCCTCCCAGGTCAACACGTGCTCGCCCAGACGACGAAGAGGGCGCCTCTTTCGTTTCCATTTCAATCCGGCCGTCTCCGTATACCCTTTCTATGCGTATAAAGTCCTGCCCACCGAAAGAGTGCCATTCTATGTCCTCGTACACATCGCTTTCCCAATCGCTGACCACATTGCCAGATGGGTAGCCAGCGTAGCCTGCTGCCTCGTGGTCCCAGCCCCATCGCAGATCGCCCCATTCCCGGGTGTCGGCAAAAAAACTTTCAAACAGTTGAAACGGATCTGTGAAGATCCATTTTTCATCTCTTCCATGATCCTGGTGAGCGAAGTAAGCATCTCTCCGACCTTGCGCGCTCCATGCCTCCACGTCCTCGTCCCAATAGTCTTCATAGCCGAATCCACGATCGGAATGGTGATGGTCGCGGCCTTGCTTCCCCAAATTACTCGCTTCTTCCACCTGCCTCCGTGCTAAATCGTATTGCTGGCGTCGAACTGGATCAGATAGGATTTCATACGCTTCTGCGATTTCTGCGAACACGCTAGCAGCAGCTTCTTTGTCATCCACCTGGACTTTATCAGGATGGTTTTTAAGGGCCAGTGTCCGATATGCCTTCTTAACATCTGCGGGCGTGGCATTCGGATTTAGTCCCAGTGCTTCGTATAGATTTGTATGCGCATACTCAGGATGCGTTTGTGCTGCGGTACGTAGATGAGCTATCAGGACATGAATCATGAGGAAAACACATGCCAGCTTGAGCGACACCAGTCGTCCCAGTACTGAGTGTCCAGGTGATCCGTTTCTCTCAAGCCAACGCCCCTCCCTTGCTCTCATTAAGGCGTCTGATCTACTGGGCGGCCTGTGAGTGGAAAAGCCTTGATGTGAGCGGGTGGGTGGGATCGGCGTGGATGCATGAGCTCCCCGGGAGGTGAAAGTGCCCGGGCCTCACATCCGCAACCCGACCGACCGGCCCATGAGGCCTCCCTGCGCAATCGTCCTCTGTAAAAGACAATCCGGCTAGTGATCCTTGGAATTCAGAACTTCGCAAAAACCTCATTGAAATACAGGGGATGCTGCATCGCCGTGTACTGGCGTCTATACGAGCAAAAATATCTCACCGACGCCTCGAGGCGGAGAGTGGAGGAAGTGATGGCGGCCGCGCTCATCTATTGTCGCGTGGAATGGCAGTGATATTTACCGCAAGCAGTCTCCTCTTTGTCGCGTGCCTCCTGCTGCCGGCAAAATTGCCGCATGGTAATTTAACCTTGAAGCTCAAAGGCGGCAAACATGAATTCTCCTACTGCGAAGCCCCCATGGATGGGGAGGATGGAATTCTTCCACCAGGCACGCGCACTAGGAAGCTTAAACAAATTCAGGTTGTGATTCGGCACGGAGATCGTTCGCCGATCACGAGTCTGACCTCGCCTTCCCCAGAATTCGATTGTAAATTGAAGGACCCAACCATGCGTCGAGTGGCGCAGCTGGTACGGGAGAGGTTTAGCGTGGCGGGAGTCCAGGGCAAAGCCTCTTTAGAGTACCTCACGCATGCCTTGCTTGCGCCGACCAGGGATCCGCCAGGGAAGGGACAGGATTTAGCTGCACTGCAAGGAGATGAGACCAGAGCAGGACCTGAAACGGCTTTCTCGGGCGATGAAAGTCAAGCCTGCTTTCCGGGCCAATTGACTGAGCGAGGCCTTCAGCAGCAGCTTCGGAATGGACAGTACCTGCGAGATAGATATGGTACCGCCCTAGGCATCAAGGACATGGATAAAGAGATCTACTTTCGCAGCACCAATTACCCGCGGACGTTTATTTCCGGGGCAGTGCTGATGCTGAGCTTTCTGGCCCCGATAGTGCCCGAGCACATGCCGGTGGTTGTTCAGGAGGAAAACAACAAGGAGGCACTTTTTGGACGAGGTTTGATCGGCGCATCTCGACCCAGGAACATTGATCCCTTTCAGAGTGCACCTGAGGAAAAAGGATCTTGTCGAGCTGCGTTTGCATTAGGGGCACAGCAGGAGAAAGCCTTCAAAGTTGCGGCAGATTTAGACCGTGAATTGTTCGACCAGCTTAAGCTGAGTCCAGCAGTAGAGGCAGAAGCGCGGAACTTGAGCGTGGCCGACGCTACAGATCCTCTTATGGGCATGGCTTGCCACAGCCAAGAACTGCCTGTTAAAAGGAGCCTCGTGCATCTCTTGAAGCAAGAGACTGACCGCATGTTCTGTGAGCGTTTTGCCGGAGCCGAGGGCGGGCGGGAGGGCACCCGTTTGGGTATGCAGCCTTTCCTTCGTGAAGTCCTTGGTCGCTTTCAGTCATATCAAGACACGCGCTTGAAGCTGGCGCTTTATTCAGCGCATGACACAGTTTTGTCCCCACTCCTGGGTGCCTTGGATGTGCTTGATAGGCACTGCTATTGGCCACCCTACGCGAGTCGGATCGTCTTTGAGCTTTGGGGGCCTCCCATCGCCAAAGGAAACTCACTGAAGGCTGATACAAAGGCGGGTCACCTCCTTGGATCAAAAGAGAGCGAGGAAAATGCCGTCCGTATCCTCTACAACGGCAACACCGTTTCGCGACGGAGTTTGCATTGCCCAGAATACAGAGGTAAATATGAGGGAGGACAGGGAATGGAGGAGGAGATGCTGTTGCCCCTCGGTTGTTTGCAGGAGTACGTGGAGCGCATGTCACCTAGAGGAGGAAGCCAAGTTCCGTGTACATAAACGCAGTGCAGCATTATCAACTGAAGTTAAAAGTACCACACAGCTCGCCGGCCATCATCAACAATGGAAAAAAAGCGGACATGGGAGCACACGATTACGTACGAATTTTACTTTCTTTGGTACCTTCCTGAGCTCCAGCAGCGTAACTTTTTTGTTGCGGATTTTCCATTGCTTACAAGTAACAACGTTCATGACCAGATTTTGAAAACCCCATTTTCCTCATAAAAGCCGACAGAGCAGCAACTTTTCCCTTTTGTGTCTGCCAAGGTCGTTGGTCCTAAATTTATAAATCTATTTGGTATCATGACGCACAGTACATGTCCTCCGCCCCCTATTCACACACCTTTCTCACCATTGTTTCCACTTTGTACTTGTTACACTGAATGATGGGATTGAGCCGCCACCCCGAACGCCTTCCCCCGCCTCATGTATCAGGTGATACCGTGATCCCTCCCCTCCCGCCGGCGTCGCCTCGCTCACGCCCAGCCGAGTCGAAGGGACTGGCCACAGCGGACCACTGAACCGTGCACGAGTGTCCGATGTAGACCTCTTGGAAGCAAGGAGGTCGATGTTACGCAGCAAGGAGACGTGTGGTGGCGTGATTTTCTTTTATCAACCGGAGAGCACGCGCGCGATGACGTCTCGAGAAAGGAGGGAGACCACTGAAAGCGAGAGGCCATTTCAACCCCAACTCAGCCTCTTCACTGGCAGACATGCGGGTCATCAGAGCCGACCGTCGATGCTTAATACTCGTTTTTGCTAACACTTGCGCAGGCGATGACATACGATGCGATTGGGACATGGATTAGGTACTTGGCGGATCTACTTTCACGTTCGGCGGTTGACCACGGGGAGCTTGTCACTTTCTTAGCCGCGGGGACTCTCGTTCATGAAAGCATCTTTGTTACTGGCAATCTGTGCTACACGCTCATCTCCTACGTTCCAATATGTCGACAACGATGGAAAATTCAAAAAGGGGTGAACCCCTCTACGGAACTCACTCATAAGGCTGTACTTCATATTTATTTGGGACGACTTTTCATCCAGCTTCCGGCAATCGTGGGCTACTTTTGCCTGTGGAAGCATTGTGGCGGAAGTATGCACGCTTCGCTACCATCTGCAATGCAATGCACCTGGCAATTGCTAGTTTGCGCACTAGGGACAGAGTTTATGTTTTACTCGGCACATCGCATGTTCCACCATCCCTCTATTTACAAGTACTTCCACAAGCAGCACCATGAATTCAAATCGCCAATAGGTATCTCGTCAGAATACGCCCACGTGCTTGAAGATTTAATCGTTAATTTGCCGTCGACTTTATTGCCTCCAGTCATTCTAGGTGTGCACCCCCTAGTTCTATACCTGTGGCTCGCGCTTCGCATTTGGGAGACAGTAGACGCACATTCAGGCCTTGCTCTGCCATGGTCCCCTTACTATTTGTTGCCATGTTTTGCAGGTCCATTATTTCATGACTTCCATCATATGGCGACCACAAAGGGAGCATATGGTGTCTTAGGCCTTATGGACTATATATTCGGTACAGACAAAGAATTCAAGGAGCATCTATTGCGTCGAAAGCATGTCGAGATGGACGTTAATGGTAAAAAAGCGCAGGTACGAGCCAAAGAGCTGCTGAGAATAAACATGTAAATAAGTACATAGAGATGTGAACATATACACAAGATATTTTATATTGCTGATGGTGCTGGTGCTGGGAACGGGCCAGCAAAGGGAAAGGAAGAGCAAACGTGCGCATACAAAGTTGGTCATTGTTAATTTCCAAGCATCACGTGCTCTTTTTATTTTCCTCACCGACCATTGATTGATTTTGTACACCGATTTCTGGTATAAAAATGCCACTTTGAGCGTGGAGAAGATGCCAGACACGGCTCCCGCCTGTCGCCCGTCTCTCCGCGCGGTCCTCGCTCAAGACGGCGAGGCTGAAGCGGCCTTGCGTGCCTGTGGGCTCTAGTTTGGAGGATCAGTCAAAAACAACTCACACCACCAACTTTTCTTGGACGACCCCATGAGCCACACCCAATTCTGCCGGCGACCTATGTCCCACTGGTGCTCGATGGGAAGCCTACTTTATTGTCACACAACCTTCCGTCTCAACGTCCTCTGTAGGTGGAGTCCAGGTCTGGAAAAATGTCGTTTCTTCCTGCCAAGCGCAGGCGGGGTGGAAAACAGGCTGTTCAGGTACGCTCATTGCGGAATTACTTATTAGTAGACAACGCAGATCAAGGTCAAGTTGGTTTGCTGCCAGAGTCAGTGGCATGCAACCTGTCGGGGTGCGATGCTTCGTCCATTCTCGCGGGTGTCGATGACCGCACGGCACGGGCTTACATCCTTGCGGGCAATAGATTGTTCACCTGGCGTTTAGAGCCAGCAGAATTGGATAAAGAAATGCAGGCTCCGACTGATACATGCTTGGAATTGCTGGACCGACAAGGACTTCCGTGCGTGACGACATCTGCGCCGGCCGTGACAGTTTTGGCGCCCGCGGGTCCTCGGATGCCGGTGGCAGTGGTGCTGTCCAATGGACGACTTATATGGCGAGAATTGGAGCGCGGGGGAGCTAACAGCGAATACATGGCTCAGCTTGACCCTGAAGAGGAAGTGACGGCTGCTGCCTGGGAGGTGGTAGCCGGAGACTTGTTGGCTGGCGGCGGCGAGGGTCCACAGACAATGGCCTTCTTGGGCACCTCTTATGGCCGTGTCTATCGCGTGGGCCCCTTGGGCGGTGGTGGGGTGCGGAGAGGCAATGCGGTGATGGCCTCCGGGGCTATGGCGCGCCCAGGGGGACTGTCGGACTATCTGCCGTGGCGCATCCGAGGTCCGGGCCCCTTGGAAAGCGTGCGAAGCCTCATGGTCTGGGAGGAGCCGACTGGACAAGAGGCGCGACGCGTCATGACTCTGACAGGAGAGGGAGTCCACTTGTATGACGCCTCCGGGGTAGGTAACGGCATGCGTAGCGCTTCCCTGCCTCGGTAGCTTGGGCCACGTCTTGTGCCTTTGAGACTTCCACTACTCTTAAAATCCTCATTACCTATCAAATAGGCGATTCTTCTACAGTTGAAGCTTCTGGAGCAGCTGCGAGGCATGTGCTCTAATGATTCAGTGACCTTGGTGCGGGCCACGTGGCTGGCGCCGCGGGTCGTGTTGCTGGCGGCGGCCGTGGGCGCGGTGGAGGGCGAGGCGCATCTGTCGCTCTTTCTCTTGGACTTCCGAGAGCAGCGCTCCACGAGCAGTGTCCGAGTGATACCCCTGGTATTAGAACTGGCCGCGCCAACGGCGGGCAGCTCCTCGCTTGATGCTTTGTTGCAGACGCAACTAGTATCCAGTCGTGGGAATACGCGCACGGACCTGCTGGCCTACGTCATACACGCCTTCGATTCTCATCAAGAGGGCTTCGTTTCGATCGTAAACTTCCGCCTGGACGATGGTAGCCAGTCCTTGGAACCGGACAGCCTCCAGATTCGCTCCATGGCCGTGCCGCGAGGAGTGATCGGGGAGGGCCTGACAGCAGGAAGGTTATTGGGTACGGGGATGTATCTTCGCACGGATGGATTGATTCTGCTGATGGAACCAAACTGCGTCATGCGTGTGCGGTACCTCCGACATGCCCGAGGCCCGAGTGCCAAGCAAGGTGCGGCCTGGGCACGGGATGGCGGGCACGGGTCGCGCGGACGAGAGCTCACGGAAAAGCTTCAGGCCGCCTTCCGCCTCCATTTGGATGCGCGACCGGCCGCGGCTCAATCGATATTAGAAGCGGAGGGCCTGTTTGATTTGCCGGATGGAGACTCTGATCTGGGCGCGGGACTCCTGTGCGCCATTTGGCAAGACGTTGATCTCGAGCCCGACACAGCGCCGTACTGGGCAGGGCAGGGGCCCCTCCCACCGCAACATAAGGGCTCACAAGATGTCGCAGAGGGCGAGACTTTTCACCTTTTGATTCAGCAATCGCTGCGACGCAAGCTGGCAGTCGCCGAGCGGTGGCTCCGTTTCGTGACGGAAACGGGCTTGTGGACCAAGCTCACCGAGGCGCAGGCCGAGGCCCTCCTTGAGGGCGCTGAGCATGTGGCTGCCTGCGAGCAGATCTGCGAAGCCTTGCTGCCCGGTGGAGGGCATCAAGGAGAAAGGAAAGGACGCGACATGCCTATTGCTCTAAGGAAGCTACTTAGAGAGCATGCCATGCCCCGGTGGGGAGAAGACTTGGGGCCCCATGTGAGGGCTCGCCTGGAGGCCGCGGGACTTCCTCCGCTGGACATCTTCCTTGCCAACCCCAGCCAAGTGGTCGGGAAGTTAGCGTCCCTGCAGGCGGCGCGCAAGGAGTTTATTAGACGGACCGCGCAACCGGTACCTCAAAAAGAGCAAGTGGAGGCGAGCGTGGCCGTGACCGTGGTTGTTCGGCGAGCTCTGGAGGCTGCCATCAACCGGCGGGCAAGGCTCCGCAAAGAGTACGGCCTGCGGCCGCACACGGGGGGGCAAGGTGGATGGCTGACAGAGCCGCCGACTCTGCAGGTGATGGAGTGCGAGGTAGGTCGATTGCAAGATCTCAAGCGGGAAACGACGAAGCTCATCCCGACACAGCGTGCTGCCATCGGCGAGGAGGCCCGCCTGTTGGGTGTACGGTGGCTGGAGCTCGGCACCTTGAGTGGGAGGTGGAAGGCCGCAGGGGAAGAGACGCGTAAGAAGAAACGCCTCGCTGTCACGTGTGTGGCCGAGTATGGCTTGGCTCGAGAAGCGATAGACATGGCCCGGCGATTTGCGGCCTGGGAGGTCCTGGGAGAGCTTGAGTATCAGTATCGAGACTGGGCGCCACTGGTCGAGGACATGGCGCGGCATCAAGAGGTGGCAGCGCACGTTTTGAACTGGCTGCTAGAGTGCGCCCATCTTGAGGACGTGCTGGAGTACGGAGCAACGTCATCCATGGCAAGGGCTGAGATCGAGAAGATTTTCATGAGCAGGCCTGATCAGTTGGCGGCTGCTCGTCTGTCGTGGATTCATCACACCCATGTTCAAGCTTTTGAGTACGTTGTCGTAGGGAAAGTCGCTGTTGCCAACTCTTTTTTTTTTTGAAACCACGCGTTCACAAATAGTATGGCTGTGATTGGGAGTTTAGTTGTGTTATATTTTATCTATACAAGCGATAAAATTGTCGCATTCTGAGCTTCTGTCACTCACAGCACTTTCTCATTTCTCTCTGCTCAGCAATGGCGCTCAGGATTTGCTGGGGCTGGCAGATGAGGAGAAAACGCTCGACTTAAAGAGGCTGTGGGTGGACATAGGGATTCTCAGCGACGAGACTGCGCGAAACCATTCCCAAAGCGAGGAGATCAATCTGGAAGCGCGATGGGCTTTGCAGGAAGAACAAGAATTGTTGCAAGCACAGTCTTGGCTCGTGAGTCTCATACGAGATGGGCAACAAGATGCCAAAGGTGCTATGAAAAGTCTTCAAGAGGGCGTTGCAATCGGCCCAAGCCAAACGATTGAAGCACTGATTCAGCTGGTACCGTTGAGAGGGACTTCTAAAGAAAAAGCAGTTGAGTTATCGTTGCGAGCAATGGACCTAATCGAGCACTACGGGGGTCGTCGCCAAGAGGTCCCACGGCCGGTGGTCAGACAACTCGTGGAGGCCCTGTGGGAGGCTTTGCTTCGGCGGGATGACGACTGGAACTTGGTTTGGTGCAATTGCGGTACGGTCGACCCGGGGCGTAACATCGAGGAAACGGCTTACGCCACAGTGATTCGCAGGTATTTCGAGTCTCCGAGAAGGAAAGAAGACAGACGTCACTATTCAGAGCTACTATCAACGCCCACTGAAGATGTACTTGCGGTAGTAGTGCGTGGAGTCCTGGCTACCACAAAGTACAAACCTCAATATTCGGCACTCTTGACAGCACTTGACCGAACGCGGAACACTTTGTGGCGGGAATTTGGAGAAAAGTAACCTCGTGACGACGCAGTGATATAAGCGACATTCGCACAGTGAAAATGTCAAAGATGTTGTAAAGAAATTCAGAATCGCCTTATGCGGTTTGATGACTCCCTCTGGCATTATTTTTTCCGTTCCCTGACCTCTTTTTCTGTCATCGATGGTTTGTGAGCCCCCAAAAGATGCGACCTCCTGCCTCGTATCAGACGATGGACGGATCGAAACAAAGCTTCCACCGAATCCAACCTGTCTCCACCATTCTTGTCCTTAAAAATTATGCTGGACGCCTATGATTGGCTCAAAGGTCATATTTGAATAGCTTCTGAGTGACGGTCGGGAAACGAGCCGGACGTGTGGTCCTTTGCAAAGACCACGCATCTTAGACGAGGCGGCCGGGCGGGCGAGGCGTGAAAGAAGCGAACCCTCAGAATCGTGTGCCTCTTTTTTCCCGGGCCAATGTGGCCATTGGACGCGCCCCGTGCATCTTTTATCGGCCAGATCTTTTCGACTGGGACCACACGCATTATGCACACGCTGTTTGCGCTGCAGGTGTTGACTTGGCAATTGATACCTCGCTCGCGCCTGTGTAGGAACGGACATGATGCGCGAAAAGCCCCGCCTGCTGGCTCACACTACGAATATTTGTCCGCACATTCTTTTAGGCTTCACAACTTTCACGCTTTGAAAACAATGACTTCTTACGCCGCCGAGCTGATCGCGAACGCCAACGCCATCGTTGCAACAGGCAAAGGTCAGTAGAGGCATCCAACCTCTCACGCGATGGTCAAAGATACCCTCTTTGTTCTTGCTAGCAATTGTAACAAGGTGGTCACCCGAGCAGTTTCTTGTGGTTTACAATCAATGCAAATTGTGGAAAGAATGCGTGCTTAAGTTATCACAGTTGTGTTGGAAAGGATCCATGCCCCTCACACTGGATTATTTTTTAATAAAATAGCTAAATCCCTTACCCGCATCTCCGCTTGCCTTTTGCAGGAATTCTTGCTGCCGACGAGTCTACCGGCACCATCGGCAAGCGTTTTGCTCCCATTAATGTTGAAAATATTGAGGAAAACCGGCGCAAGTACCGTCAGCTCTTGTTTACCACAAAGGGTAAGTAATGTCTCGTGGTTGTGCGAAGTACGGAAAAGCTGGGACGGGACTTTTTTTTGCCGCGTTGCACTTGCTTGATTTGAATATTGCAAGAGAATATTCAGCTCCTTATCTTAAACAATTTTACAGGTCTCAACAAATATATCAGTGGAGTAATTCTCTTCGAAGAGACCCTGTATCAGAAGGCGGATGACGGGACACCTTTCGTGGACATTCTGGCTGCGAACAACATCATCCCCGGCATCAAGGTCGACAAGGGCGTGGTGCCCCTTCCCGGCACAGATGGAGAGACCGTTACGCAAGGCATTGATGACCTAGCGAAACGCTGCGCTGCGTACTACAAGGCAGGCGCCCGCTTCGCCAAGTGGCGCGGGGTGCTGAACATCAACGACAGCTCGGGCGCCACTCCTTCCCAGTTAGCCATTGACCAGAACGCCCAAGCCCTGGCCCGCTACGCGCAGCTCTGCCAACAAAGTGGCCTGGTTCCTATCGTGGAGCCCGAGGTGCTGATGG
>Ga0209925_1000756_pt1 | contig 16408 bp, 14 predicted proteins | sample SalPonR2_A_D1_MG_FD_185702 | JGI IMG/M metagenome (GOLD analysis project Ga0209925, IMG submission 185702) | Salt pond soil microbial communities from South San Francisco under conditions of wetland restoration - Salt Pond MetaG R2_A_D1_MG... ...
ATACTCATGTTTCATACATGACAAAAAAACATGACCCAATATTAAACGAAAGAAAGTAAAGGGGTAAAGAGGATGTTTAACATCCAAAAAATATGGTTTTTGACAAGCAAAATATACTAGGTTGTTTATTTTTATTGAATGGTGAAACCCTGATATTTATTCATTGAGTTGATGTAATCGATGTAACAGTTCGTGATATACCATTTGTTTTTTTTCAGTACTCAGATGAAATAAGGTTTTAACAATCATTGCTTTTGAGATGGTAAAAATATAATTGAGTTTGATGATACTGTTTTTTACTGCACCTTCTTCTTGTGTCAGGGGTATTCCCTTCATTTGTTGATTACTCGTTATGCCTGCCACAACAACATTATTGAATTCTTCAAAAAGGATGATGGCAGGTCTTTTTTTGATTTCAAATGTGTCGGTAAATTGCATCTGAGCAAGAACAACATCACCAGATCTAAGCATCTTCCCATGCCTCATCTTCCTCGTTATCCCAGAGTTCTTTCATTTTTGGTTGTTGTATCTTATGTAAAAATTCATCGTATTGATTATGTTTTTTTACTTGTTTAAAAATTTCAATGAGATGAGATATCAGTTCATTGTATGTTTGTCTTGGATATTGTTTTACACCTTTCAGTGATTGAACAACTGTTTTATCTAACTGTATTGTCGTTACATTACTCATTATATATCAACTATATTTACTATTTAATACGTTATATATTAATATTACGCTTATGGACTTTATTTGAAAAAATATGGTTTTCCCAAGTTAAACTTGGTATCTGGTTTTTATGATATAAATCAGAAGGAATGAACTTATTCTAATCTTATCTAGGGCCCGCTTGATAATTCATTTCAGATAACCAAGGATCATACAAAATAAACTCATCTATTTCATCTCCATTACCTGATCCATATCCACCAGGGCCATCAGGCGAACCCCAATAATTCATGGTAGCATTTGTTGGTAAATCAGATGATGGCTTGCAATTAATGCCCTTCCCAGTGTTATTAAAAATATTGTTATAATGAACCGCAGGATATCTATCGTCACTGCTTATACTTAAACCATGACCATGATTTAATGCAATAATGTTATTGGTAATAGTTACATTTCCCGTTATTGATATCCCTCCTTCTCCATTTGAGACAATGCGATTATGATCAATGATGCAAGCTCCTCGAAAGGAGATTGCCATCCATTTATTTTCCGAAATATTATTGTCAACAATGCGGATAGGTAATCTGCTGGCACCCATGTTCATAATACCATAATTATTTTTATAAAAAGTATTATTCTCAATATTGGGATAGTTAGTCGTTATAAAAACACCTGCACTGTTTCCTTCAAAGTAATTATAAGCAATCAGCGGGTTAGAACCAATGGGATTTGAAGATGATGATTCACTACAATAAATCGCATTACCATTGGAAATAAATGTGTTGTATTTAATCGTAGAGAAATCGTACTGAGTGGAAATAAATCCGTTGCCATTTGAATAAAAAGAATTATTATTAATAATCACTTTACAGACATTTGATCGAATGCCACATCCATTTCCAGAAAAGTCATTTCCAATGATTTCGCTATGGGTCAAAAATTGTAGAAAAAGTCCTTCATTATCATTTGTTATAAACGTGTTATTTTTAATAGTACAAAACACAGAATCATATTCCTCGTGAAAAGTATGTACGGAATTATTTATTTCCTTTGTCACTCTCTGTACATTCTCAAAGTTGACTCCACGATAATTATTTTCAAAGATGTTTTTTTCTATAGTTACATTAGAAGCGTTAACAAGGGTGATGCCTGCAATTTGTATAAGTTCCCTTGATTCACCATTCCAGTTCCTCAAATGGTTATTTCGAATGATAACATGTTTTGCGGTGTCTTTAAGATAAATTCCACAAATAGGTATATTGACGAAATATTCCCATTTATTATCGAGATCTGATTGTTCTATCCAATTAAGAAATGTGTTGAGATATAGCCAGAAAGATGTTGCTTCTATCCTTAAAAGTTCAATGATATATGGATTATCTTTGGTGCCGTCTCCTCTGGTAACTCCATTCTCAGATGAGAACTCATCCTCTCCGATAATACGTATTGGTGGATGAGCTGTAGATAAAGGAAATTCCTCATTGCTTAAGGTTTTATTAAGGATGTCTAATTGATAGGAGTCTTCTGGTATAAGGGATGATATTTTAGATATTTCATGGTTATTGCCTATGGCAATGGCATCTATTATAGTATATGAAATCAATATGCCGATGATAATAAAAATCATCTTTTTATTCATAATATTCCCTTTATTTAATAATAAGTAATCAATATGTTTTAAAATTTTCCCATAAAAGGGAAAAAAGAGGAGATATTTTCTTTATAGATAGGTACTCGCTGCTAGAGACCCGTCACCTCCATTGGGAAGATCATGTTGATGTCCCGTCCCATCACCATCATAATCACAACTTGTTAACCCCCAAGCCAATGAACCAAAATCACCAACAATCCCATCAGATGAAAAATTTCCAAATCCATCATTTCTAAAAAGCTCTACTTTTCCACTATTATCACTGATAAGAATATCTACATCGTCATCATCATCAAAATCTGCAGACGTAACTCTTGGATTTATTCTACCATATTCATCTATTTTGCCATTCCCTCTTTTTATAATAAGAGATTCATTAGTAAAATTTCCATTCCCTTTATTAAATAAAATATTTATTGTCCCATTGACCTTAATGGAAATATTATTATGTGTTATTCGTTCATTGGAGGAAAATATTAAATCGACATCCCCATCATTATCAAAATCACCAGATACAAGGCTATTAAAACCCTCATATTTGGCATAAATCTCTTTCAATCTAAATTGCAATCCACCCTCATTATACGTAATTATAATCCGTGAAAAATTATCTATCATTGAAATTGCAAAATCCAATAATCCATCATCATTAAAATCACCAGATGTAGCAGCAACAATCTGTCCATCAAAATCTCTCAAAGTATAAACATCAAAAATCGATTGATTAGAAAAATTATTTCCACCAAACTTAAGAAACTCTGGAGATAATGTAACATTAGAAATCTGCTCTTCCCCATCATTTTTTATTCCACCTGAATCCCAAGATTTTTCAGAATTTGAGGAAAGATTTTCCCAAATGAAATAACTTGATAAAATAACCAAGAAAAAAACTAATACGAATATCAACCTTTTATAATTCATATGAAAACCCTCAATTCACCAAAAAATAGAGGATTATCCCAGTTTGACAACCAATTCCTCATCAAAACCAGCACGCTTACCATTCACATCATACGGAACTGCTTTTACCACATATCTACCAAAACCCGGTGATGTCCAATTCCATTCAAAAGGGGGTTGATCATCGATGAACATCAGCTTATTATTTACAAAAAATTCTACTTTATTAAGAACACTAAGATTCTTCACAGGAATAGTAACATCACCAATCACCATCGTTGTTCCATATTCCATCATGGGATACACAAACATCGGCCACATCGGATATCGCACTTTATCAAATACAATAGTAACCGTTGCACTATCAATCCTAGTTATATCAGCTAGCATATACTGATTTCGAAAACAGCGGATTACCCCCTCATCACCACCAACTATTGCATCATCCAAACCATCGCCATCAAAATCACCAACCGCAATATCCCCTCGTAACAAACTATTATCACCAGCCCACGCCCCAAATCCATCATTTGTCATAGAAAAACTACAAACACCATACGAATCAAAATGATAATTACCTTTTTGAACAAACAATACCATAAAACCCCGTTCACCAAACAAAAAATCCATTCGTCCATCACCATTATAGTCAATACATTGGATACACCCAAAATTTGCTGGAGCAAATAATGATGTGTAAAAAGAGGAGTTGATAGGAAAAGCAACTATTTTTTGAAAATCATCATGATCAAAACAAGTATTTCCACCATGATTCCATTTAATGTACAGACCACAAGTATCCATAGAGACCTCATGTTGTGTGCAAATAATGTCAAGATCACCATCACCATCAAAATCAGCAGAATCCAAACCCCAACTAATATTTGATCCGAAATCACTATCTACAACAAAACTGAAATTACCTGTTCCATCATTAGCATAAAAACTTACTTTTCCACTGTTATCTCCAACTAAGAAATCAATAGCACCATCTTGATCATAATCACCAGAACAAATTACTGGATTAATACGATTCATTTCATCATTTGAACCTTCTCCTTGATGTAAAAACACTTGCCTCCATTCTGAAAAATGATTAGTTCCATCATTGAGTAACAAGATGCCTGTGCCATTCCAATTATATGCCACGTTTCCAAAAAGTTTATTTTCATTGGTAGTAAAAATAAGATCGATATCGTCATCTCCATCGTAATCTGCTGCATCTAAATCACTGATTCCCTCCTGAACTTTAACCGGCCATGGAATATTCAAAGCATCTAACTGAACAGCAATTTCTTCATTGAACTCATTATCTCCCAAGTTATAAAAAATAGAAATACTTTCCGACCGGTAAGTAGAGGCTGCAACGTCTAATAACCCATCATTGTTAAAATCTGCAGATGCCAAACCATGATTTGGTGCACTCATTTCTTTAACTATTGAAACCGAAAAAAATTCTTCATACCGAGAAGGAAAATCATTCAAAAAAGTAAATAATGAGGTAAAATCAATAGGAGCATGAGTATAATCAAAATTGTATTCGGGCTTATATTTTTCTATTGGAATATCATTTGACAATCCCATTCCTAGAGGTATAACAAGTAAAAGTAATGTAAAAAAAAGATAAATGATATTTTTTTTCAAGTTTGAAACCTCCGTTATTTTTTATAAGAATTAATAGCACATATGTTGTATTTATATTTTGTGATTATGATTGTGAAAAGATTGTGAAAAACGTTGAAAAATAGTGAAAATAGATATTTTTGAATAACAATAGTTAACTTTAATATTTTATTAAGAAATATCAAAAATTACTATTCAATAGGTTTTTTAGCATACCCATTTTACCTTTGATAATATGAGAATAGTATGCAACAATACATGTGAAAAAATGAGGGAAAAGAGGATGTTTACCATCCGAAAAATATGTTTTTCCCAAGTTGAATCAGTTACCAGATAAGGGTTTGAAACAATCAGGATTCGGTTTATAAGAATTTCCAAACCTTCAATGTATCAAAACCAGCACTATTTCCATCCAAATCGTACGCTTTGGCTTTCACGATGTGCTCTCCAAACGAAAACCTGTTCCACATCCATTCAAATGGACTATCTTCATCAGTAAACATGAGTGTATCATCCAAATAAAACTCAACACGGGACAATGGTTCCAATTCCTTTGTTTGAACCGTGATATCTCCAAGAACAAGACAAGTCCCAGGGTACTTAAATTTCCGACCCCACTCTTCACCAAAACGATACGCCCACATATCCTGAGGATAGGTAATATCAATCAACGTTTGAGTATTCACAAATAACCGGACAAAACCCTGCACACCACCAACCACCACATCATCATATCCATCATCATTAAAATCACCAACAGCAAACGCACCAAGTTTCAAACTCTCCGAATATCCCTCCGAACCATCCGCAAGCATACATACATAAAACGGTTCAAAACTACCATTTTGTTGTTGAATTATCAGAAAAACAATTGCTCCATTCCCATACAAAAAATCAAGTAATCCATCATCATTATAATCAATGGATGCAAGACATCCTTCTGTGTATCCACCAATACCACGGAATTTTGTGTGAAGTGGAAGATCAACAATTGGTTCACCCGGACCAACATCAAACACACTTGGAAACCCAAGATTACGTTTCAAATAAATATGATTATCTATCGCATTTCCCTGCTCATCCTCATTAGAATTAACAAGGACATCAATCCAGCCATCACCATCAAAATCACCAGAAGCAACACCCCAGCTGTACATTCCATAATCATACATGACTCCCGTGCTTGAAAAATTACCCATTCCGTCATTGACAAATAATTCAACTTTTCCACTGTTACTGCCAATCACAAAATCAATATCACCATCCATATCATAATCAGCACAGGCAAGCTGCACATTTGTTTCCTTATTCACATTCTGTGGTTCATAGGGGCCAAGCCAAACGAGCATCTCAGGCGGTTTAAACTGATTATCGCCCGTATTCTCCAATACATTAATCGTACCATTCGTGTAATATCCCCAACCATTATCCATCACCTTTATCTCATTATAGGTAAATAATAAATCAGTATCATCATCTTGATCAACATCAGCAGCCGCTAAATCCATAATATAGGTATCATAAATGCGATATACTTCTTCCTGAGTAAACGTAAGGTCTCCCTGATTATAAAAAATAGTAATCGATGAATAGGTTCGTGGAGAAGTTGCCCATGAAGCAGCAAAATCCAAAAGTCCATCATTATTGAAATCAGCTGCAGCTAAACCACGAACGGTTTGACCAAACTCTGCAAGTTCTGTAATTTTGAAAAAAGATGTATTCATATCACCCGGATCGTAGTCTATACTATTTTTCCCAGTATTTAAGACACTATTAACCCCAAATTCATTAAATACATCAAGTAAACCATAATCAGCTGATTTACTGATAATATTCTCATTTAATATACAATTTTCTTTATCACTCATTTTATATATGTTAACCCATTCAACAGCACCTTCATCAAAGCATTCTTTTTCATCAGCAGTTACTGTTGCCATTCCAGCAAACATGGTCGCACTCATCAGCGTCGCTAATAATATTGCAATAATTTTTCTTTTCATAGATTCATTCCCCCGTTATTTCTCATAAGAATTAATAGCACATATGTTGTATTTATTATTTGTTATTATGATTGTGAAAAGATTGTGAAAAAAGTTGAAAAATAGTGAAAATAGATATTTTTGAATAATAATAGTTAAATTTAAGGTTTTTTTAAGAAAATCTAACTTTGCAAGAGTTTTTTACTTTGCCCCAGCAAAAATCAATCTGAAGAATAAGAAGAATAACACTAATAATCAACTCTAGATAACAACAATATTGAGATTCAAAGATTATGAACAAAACAAGTTGATCATATACCAAGTTAAACTTGGCATCTGGTAAGGGTTTGAAACTCTTGTGATTCGTGTTATAAGAATTTCCAAACATTCAATGTATCAAAACCCGCGCTATTTCCATCCAAATCGTACGCTTTGGCTTTTACAATGTGCTCTCCGAATGAAAACCTGTTCCACGTCCATTCAAATGGACTCTGTTCATCAGTGAACATGAGTGTATCATCCAAATAAAACTCAACACGGGATAATGGTTCCAACTCCTTTGAACGAACCGTGATATCTCCAAGAACAAGACAAGTCCCAGGGTACTTAAATATCCGCCCCCACTCTTCACCAAAACGATACGCCCACATATCCTGAGGATAGGTGATATCGATCAACGTTTGAGTATTCACAAACAACCGAACGTTACCCTGAACGCCACCAACTATAACATCTTCCAGACCATCATTATTAAAATCACCAACGGTAAACGCTCCCATTTTCAAAGTATCATCATATCCTTCAGAATGATCTGGAAGTCTGCAAACATAAAACGGTTCAAAACCACCTTCATCCTGTTGGATAATTAAAAATACAAAAATACCGAATCCATATAGGAAATCCATTAATCCATCATTATTATAATCAATCGATGCTAGAGGCCCAGCAGGAGACATTCCAATGTTATTGAATTTCGTTGGAATTGGTAATTCAACAATACTTTGGCCCGGTGTGTTATTTTCGAATAGTTCTGGTATGCCGTGATTATATTTTAGATAAATATGGCTTTTAGATTGTAAATCATCTTCGATAGCGTTCACGATGAAATCCGAGTTTCCATCATTGTTGAAGTCACCTGCGGCTACTCCCCAGCTGTACATTCCATAATCATACATGACTCGCTGACTTGAAAAATTTCCAAATCCGTCATTGACAAATAATTCAACGTTTCCACTATTACTTCCAATTACAAAATCAATATAACTATCGTTATCGTAATCCGCACAGGCAAGCTGAATATTCGTCTCTTTTTCAGAATCCTGTGGTTGATATGGTCCAAGCCAGACGATCATCTCAGGTGATTTAAACTGATTATCGCCCATATTCTCCAATACATTAACAGTACCATTCGTATAATATCCCCAACCATTGATCCACATCACTTCATTAGCAGTGAACAATAGATCAATATCGCCATCATTATCAACATCAGCAGCCGCTAAATCCATAATATATTCATTAAAGCGATATATTTCTTCCTGTGTAAAAGTGAGATTTCCTTGATTATAAAATATTGTTATCGAAGAGTATGTTATGGGTGCAGTTGCGCTAGACACTGCAAAATCCATGAGTCCATCATGATTGAAATCCGCTGTAGCTAGACCCCATGCAGTCTGACCAAATTTCGCCAGTTCATATATATTAAAGAATGATGTGTTCATATCGCCAGGGTACGATTCTAGATCACTAGGATTCGCTTGGAAATTATCATGAGATACAGATACATTAAGTAAACCATGATCAATAGGTTTACTAAATGAGTGATTATCTAATAAACCACCTGCTGCGAAAAAACTACTGTTCACTAACGAAAAAAAACAGAGGATGGTGAAAATTTTCCATTTTTGACCATTTTTCATTACCATGATGATACCAACGATTTTATATTAGACTCATATATATTTGAAAGTTTTGGGAGTGAATTCACTTCCCAAAACTATATCTTATTTTAGCCCAACCACCAAAAATTAAACTCGCTGGTTGCATCATTATTATACTCGTTTGTTTCAGTTATATCATTATCATAATCTGTATAAACCGTGATATCATGACTGTCCTTACTAGGAGCCGGAAACCATCTCGAATAATAGGGACCATTTATCCCAAGCCACATGTATTCATTGTCATGTTCATGATCCTCAATTACATAGTCATTTATCCAAAGTCGGTCTGTAAATGTACCTGTGAACGCTTCGGAAACATAGAGATAATATTTTACCCTCCAATTGTTACCAATTGAATGTCCGATATCAATTGAATATATCTGCAAATCTTTACCCCTTACCCCTTCAAGTTGCTCCTTATCTACTTTATATATCGTCGTCCATTTGATATCGCTTTCTTTTATTGTTTCCATATCTGCAGTTACTGTTGCTATTCCAGCAAACATGGTTGCACTCATCAGCGTTGCTAATAATATTGCAATAATTTTTCTTTTCATAGATTCATTTCCCCGTTATTTCTTATAAGAATTAATAGCACATATGTTGTATTTATATTTTGTGATTATGATTGTGAAAAGATTGTGAAAAAAGTTGAAAAATAGTGAAAATAGATATTTTTGAATAACAATAGTTAACTTTAATATTTTATTAAGAAATATCAAAAATTACTATTCAATAGATTTTTTAGCATACTCATTTTACTTTTGATAATATGAGAATAGTATGCAACAATACATGTGAAAAAATGAGGGTAAAGAGGATGTTTAACATCCGAAAAATATGGTTTTTCACCGGTTACTCTCAAATTAATTTTCTAGTTGCTTTCTTTGGTTCATCAGTATTAAAAATAATTATTGCAAGTTTGTCCTCAGTATATGCTGCCGAAAAAGATACAGTTTGATTAAAAACTTGTTTCCATTCACCCGTAATCTGAGACGATTCATGCACATGGCCATGTAAAGTGATAAACGGTTGATATTTGGTAATGAAACGCTTGATAGCAATACTTCCTATATGCACATCTAACGGAGCGTGATAGAATTTTTTACCATCCAAATCTGCACGATCTAACAGCGAATTATACGGTGGCGAATGAAACAGAAAAATTGTTTTATTCACCGGAGCATTTTCTACTAGTCGATCTAAATCTTTTTTTATGGTTTCAAAACGAATTGTTTTTTCATTTACTGGAACAGATCGCATGCCATTCTCAGGTGAAACTGCTCCTACATCAACAAACCGGGAAACATCATATCGTTCCCAATCCTTAAGTTGAAATGGCGTTGGTGGAACAAAGGAATATCCAGTAACAAAAAAATCAGTGAAAGATACAGTTTTCTGATGAACATAAGAGATAAGATGATCTTTTTCAGCTTGTTGAAATATTGGTTCATATAGACGAGGATCATCATTCCCTAAAACAAGAAAAAATTGTACTTTTTTCTGGTTTTGTTTGATTTTTTTGATTGGTTGCAGTAGTATTTCTTTAATAAAGGTGGACATATCAGCACCATTTTCTGCAATCATCGGTAATAAATCCCCACCGAAAAAAACAGCATCAGGTTTGTATTCAGAAATGTAATCAAATAATCGTTTGTATTTTTTAATATGACCGTGAAGATCTGAAACAAAGAGACACTGCATAGTAATCATCTTTTAATTCGTCAAAGCTACCCTAATTGCTTTTTAGATTTTAAGAATATGCATTTACCAAATATTGAATATTGCTCCTTAAATCAAAGCGAGATTTTAAAAAACACCTTCTCTTTAACAAATCCAATGAACGGTATCGTTTACCATCCAGATTATGATAAATACGATCTTGGAACGAATCATCCGCTTATTGGAAATAAACCAAAGAAAACAATGGAGATGCTCAAAAGAACATCAATGATCCCTTCCTTTACTGAGTTAACTCCAACACTTGCGGAAAAAGAGGATCTACTTCGATCACATGGGAAAGACTATGTCGAAAAAATCGAGCGATTAAGCAAAACTGGAGGAATGTTAACTTTTGATACTCCTGCACCAAAAGGAATTTATAAGTATGCGCGCCGAGCAACCGGTGGAACTCTTGTATGTGGTTCTAAACTTTTTGAAAATTATTCAATTATGGTTAATCCTTTGGGTGGTTTTCATCATGCAAGTAAAAATCATTCATCAGGCTTTTGTTTTTTCAATGATATTTCAGTCGTGATTGAATATCTAAGAACGTATTATCAACTGAAAAAATTCATGGTTATTGATCTTGATGTCCATCATGGAAACGGAACGATGGATATTTACTATAATGATTCAACAGTGCTTGACATTTCATTTCATCAAGATGGGGAAACACTCTATCCGGGAACCGGAAGTCTTAAAAAAATTGGTGCTGGAAAAGGCGAAGGATATACTATTAATCTCCCGTTACCCCCTCACACAGGTAGTGATGCATATATTACCGCATTCGACCGTATTATCCCATCATTAGCTCATCAGTTTACTCCTGAAATAATTATTTATCAAGCAGGAGTAGATGCCCATCATGCAGACCCACTTGCGGATTTAGATGTAAGTGTTCAAACCTATTATCGACTCGCAAAAGCAATTCATAGTCTCTCTGATCGATATTCCCAAAAACTCTTAGTGCTCCTCGGTGGGGGCTATAACAGTAATGCCTGCATTTCAGCATATGAAAATATATTTCATGGACTACTTCATCATGAAAAATGTAGAGTAGAAAAAGACCAAAATCATGCAAAAAATTTGGATATCGTCGATACTCGTATTTCAGATTTACAAAAAGTGCTAAAACCATATTGGAATTTTTCCTAAAAACCTTTGCGATTGTCGATACTTTTATAAATAAGACCCATATATTGCGGCTCAACCGCAATTCATAAAAAACGGGAGGCGGTCGAACGGGAATCGAAAATCTTGATAAAATATTCAAACCAAAAAGCATCACTGTGATTGGAGCAAGTAATCGCATCGGATCAGCAGGATACCGCATATTCCGAAACCTTATCGGATCTGAATATGATGGTGTTGTCTATCCAGTGAATCCAAAATATGAAAGCATTCAAGGTGTCGAATGCTATAAGAACGTAAAAGAACTTCCAAAAACACCAAATCTTGCTGTTATCGTTACTCCATCAAAGGTAGTGCTTGATGTCGTTGAAGAATGTGGAAAAAAAGGAATCAAAGGAATTCTAATTATATCTGCAGGATTCAAAGAAATCGGTGAAGAAGGAAAGAAACTAGAAAAAAAACTAGAAAACATCCGGCAGAAATATGGACTCCGCATTGTTGGACCAAATTGTGTTGGAATCATCATGCCATATTTGGGGATGAATTCAACATTTGCCGGAGCCATGCCTGAGAAAGGAAACATTGCACTGTTCTCTCAAAGTGGTGCTATTTGCGGGTCAATCCTTGATTGGGCAGCATCAGCAAAAGTTGGATTTAGTTCATTTGTTTCAGTTGGCTCAATGCTTGATGTTGATTTTGGCGATCTCATCGATTACTTTGGAAGAGATATTCATACCAGAAGTATCGTTCTGTATGTCGAAAACATTACTCATGCACGAAAATTTATGAGTGCAGCACGAAGTTTTGCTCGAGTTAAACCAATCATTGTCATCAAATCTGGTCGATTCAAAGAAGGAGCAAAAGCAGCCTCATCCCATACTGGTGCAATGGCTGGGGAAGACTACATTTATGATGCTGCATTTAAGCGAGCAGGCTGCGTTCGAGTCAAAAAAATTGGGGAACTATTCAATTGTTCATCAATTCTTGCAAAGCAACCTCGCCCTACAGGTAAAAACCTTGCGATTGTCACCAATGCTGGTGGACCAGGTGTTCTTGCAACAGATGCCATTGTTGAAAACGGTGGAAAACTCTCCGAATTATCAGAAGAAACAATTGAAGAATTAAATAAATTCCTCCCAACACATTGGAGTAAAGGAAATCCAATGGATATTATTGGCGATAGTGACGAAGAAGCGTATCGAAAAACTATTGAAGTCGCGTTAAAGGATAAAAATATTGATGGAATCGTTGTAATCTCCGTTCCACAAGTCATGGCCAATCCAAAGAAACTTGCTGAAAACATCATTGATATATCTAAGAAATCAACGAAACCAATTCTTACCTCCTTTGTAGGAGAGGAAAGCGTACAATATGCTCGGCAAATGCTAAATCGAAATAATGTGCCAACCTATCCAACTCCTGAAGAAGCCGTGGAATCATATATGCATCTGTATCATTATGCAAGAAACCTTGAATTACTATATGAAACACCTGAAGAACGAACCGTTGAAACCACCAAAAAAAGCAAGGATAAAATCAAAGACATTATTCAAAAGGCATTAGATGAAGACAGAACTACGCTGTATGAAAATGAAGCAAAACAAATCCTTGAACTCTATGGCATCCAATCAACTCGACCACAATTAGCAAAAAATGCAGATGAAGCAGTTGATCTTTCTGAGAAAATTGGATACCCAGTGGTGATGAAGATTCATTCACCACAAATTACTCATAAAAGTGATGCAGGAGGCGTCGCGCTTAATCTTGATTGCAAAGAAAGCATTCGCGATGCATTTGACACCATGATGAAAACGGTAAGGAAAAACGTTCCAGAAGCAAAGATTGAAGGAGTTACCATGCAAAAAATGGTGAAAAACACAGGTTCCGAATTCATTCTTGGATCAAAAAAGGATCCCGTTTTTGGTTCAATTATCTTATTTGGTCTTGGTGGGATTTTTACTGAGTTATTTAAGGATAGAGCAATTGGATTTCCACCATTGAATCAAGTACTGGCACAACGAATACTAGAAAAAACTAAAGCATATCAGTTACTCAAAGGATATCGTAATATCCCACCAGCAAATATGAAAGCAGTTGAGGAAACAATGATTAATTTCTCTCAACTCATCGAAGATCATCCTGAAATCAGTGAATTAGATATCAATCCATTGATTCCGCAAGATGACAATCTCGTTGCAGTTGACGCTCGAGTAATGATTGATAAAAATCCTGATGAAAAACCCCACATGATCATTAGCAAATACCCAAGTCATTACATTAAAAAGGTAACGTTGAAAGATGGATCTGAAGTTACTCTGCGACCGATCAAACCTGAAGACGAACCATTATGGCAGGAAATGTTTGAGAGTTTTTCTGAAGAGACCGTGCGCTATCGATTTTTCAGAGTGATCAAAGAAACTCCGCATAAAATGCGAACTCGGTATTGCAACATTGATTATGATCGGGAGATTGGTATTGTTGCGGAAAGTGCTAAGGATGGAAAACGACGTTTCCTTGGTGTTACTCGTATTATCGCTGATCCGGGTAGTAATGATAAAGCTGAGTTTGCATTGGTTGTCAGTGATAAATGGCAGCGACTTGGACTTGGTGCTGAGTTCATTGATTATACACTTGAAATCGCACGGAAGAAAGGATTTGATCAAATTTACGGTCCGGTGTTAAAGGATAATATTCCAATGATTAAACTGTGCCGTGAGAAGAATTTTGAATTCAAAGAAGGAGATCCAGGTGAATACATGATTTCACACGATTTATAATCCTTTTTTCTTTTCTTTTATTTTTTTATTTGTTTTTTTTCATCAATACATATTTTTATGCAAATATATAAATAATAACAAGTTCACATATAAATTATTAAAAAGGCATTGAGGCATTTATATGACTGAGTCAACAGATCTTTCGGTAAAACAAGCAACCGAGGAATTACTTAACACGGGCATCTTTCAAAATATTGAAAAACGAAATTCTTCACCCTTTGCAAAAAAACTAGCTACTTGGCTGGTTCGTTATTTGCTCATAATCTCTTCAATGAATGAGTCCTTGCATATTACATTGGAACAAATCTTAATGAATTTACATGGCGATCGTTTTAAAAAAATCGTTAATATAACTGAAAAAGGTTTTCAACGATCTCAACAAAAAACCACACATAAATATGATCATTATATCTGGTAAGATATTGGTTTTAAAAAATAAGAAAAAATAAAATACTCCTCATCTTGAGGAGAATTCTATAATATTTTTTATTGTTTTATTTGAAATTGAAATTGTAGTTGTGTTTCCAGTAGTCTTTGAGCTCGTTGAGTGTTTTATCTAACGTAATAGTATCTTTGACATCATAAATGTAATTGGTTGGCATTGGCATCATGGTATTATTTGGCATATTCCAAGAATCAGTAAGGAACGGATCAACCATGCAACCATAGTTTTTGTATGTTCCATCACTTTCTACCCATGCGAAAAATGTTCCAACACGGGAGTGGTTTTTGTCATAGATTGGTTTGTCAACGAGTTGATCAGTTGGGCAAGTTGTAGATCCACATGGAACGGCTTTGTTCCAAAAGCGACCAAGTTGTTCAGTGGTTTTATTTAATGTAATGTGATCGCCAAACTCTTTTACGTAGTCGCTATAAATCGGGACTAATTTGTGTGTTCCTCGGAACCAGGTGTCTTTGGTGTTTTCATTTGGACGAATTCCAAAGAAATAACCTGGATATTCATCATTCCAACTCTTCCAGTATTTGTCTACACGACCAATGGTGTTACCATTAGAATCGTATACTTCCTTTCCTACTAAATCGTATGGATTATTAATTTTCATTTTCCATCTCTCCTAGTTTTTTAAAAATTGCATACTTACGACGGTATTTAAAACATTCTATTTATTTAACGGATTTGGTCGTGTAAAAAATGTCATTAGATCAATATTTGCTAATATAGTAGCCGTTGAAGCTTAAAAAAATAGAATCCTTTTTTATCATTTAAATATTGGCAGAATATGTGTTATTCACCGAGGGAATCTAGAGTTTTTTTGACATCATTATACCAGGAATCTAGACATTCTTTTGCTTGTTTCTGAATATGATTGATAGAATCGCATTGGTACAAATGATAGTACCCACCTTGTTCTAAAGTCTTAGTTGTTTTTTTACAAATACCACATTTTGAGAGTTTTTGTAATGATCGGTACACGGTGCTTCGTTCTCGATTTATTTTTTTTGCAAGTTCATTAGCTCGGGCAGGTCCGATATCCTTAAGTTTCTTATAGACTCTTAAATCAAGTTTGTTGAGATTGAATACGCATTTGATGGCATCATCACATTTCATTGGGGTTTGCATTGGTTTTATTTTCATAATTGTTTTTTCTGTATTGTGATTAAGGTTTATAATGGTTGTGCAAATTTAATGCACAAACGTTAAATACTATGCCAACTATAATTAGTGCACAATGAATGATGAACTTGCTGAAATAAAAAAGAGAAAAATCGAAGAATTAAAAAAACAGTACCAAACCGGAGGAAACACAATGGAAAATATGCCAGATACCCCATTAGAAATGTCAGACGCAGATTTAGATGAACATACAAACAAACATGACATGGTTGTTGTGGACTGTTGGGCACCATGGTGTGGACCTTGCAGAATGATTCATCCCATCGTCGAAGAACTCGCAAAAGAAATGCAAGGGAAAGTCGTCTTTGGAAAACTAAATGTTGACAACAACAAAGCAACCGCATCAAAATACGGAATCATGAGCATCCCATCA
>Ga0209925_1000757_pt1 | contig 16404 bp, 9 predicted proteins | sample SalPonR2_A_D1_MG_FD_185702 | JGI IMG/M metagenome (GOLD analysis project Ga0209925, IMG submission 185702) | Salt pond soil microbial communities from South San Francisco under conditions of wetland restoration - Salt Pond MetaG R2_A_D1_MG... ...
TCAGCGAAGGTGTAAATATTCTCATCATACTTTTCATATGGATCAGAGAACCGTTTTTTATAGTTTAAATCGCGAAGTAAATGATGATCAAGAATGACCTCACAATTTGTTTGTGTTATGATTCTCATAAGATTTTCAGCAGCATCAGTTACGTTTTTTGTGCTAAATCGCCAGCCAAGAAACAAGGTTGGTGGACCATCCATAATTAATAAATCAGGTTTTTGTTTGATAATGTACTCTGCTGCTTGCTTTGTCACTGGCCCTTGTACATCTGAAGCATGAACTACTGTTTTTGAATCATCCTTAATAGTAGTCATGATCACATATCCTAATCGAACATTTTCAGGTCCATGAAAAAATGGTGGTGAAAATGATAGTGAAGTTGATCCGAAAGAATGACCTGATTCATCAGCATACGTTAATTCACAAATATCTTGGATTTGTTTTTGAAAATCAGATCCACGTTTTTGTTGGGATTTATTAATATGATCTTTTATGTTTTTTGCAAACACATTCTTATCAGTATAAAAGGTTTCATTAGGATCGAAATGATCATAATGATAATGAGAAATCGTGAGAATATCACTTTTTAATGCATAGGTATGAATGATTTTTTTTACTCTTTTAAGAGTATTTAATTCTTTTTGAGTTGGTGGAAGCCGATATCGTTTTGGACCTAAAGCAGCTGAAGGATCAATGGTAATTGTAACATCTTGTGTTTGAACGAATGTAGCCATAGATCGAACGCCAAGTGAATCTGATGCCAATGGGATAATTTCCATCATATACCACCTCATGTATTTTGATGATCATGATATTTTGAAAAATAAAGTTTTTCATATGCACGAATATATATAGAAGATTATACATGATTAGTATCATGAAAATCAACTGGAAATATTGTTCTATTGCACTTTTCACTTCAATTGGAGTACATGGAATAATCATTACTGCTTTTTTCTTAAATTATGTTCATCAAATGTCATCAATACTTTCTAACATTCAGCAATATATAAACACAAATCAGGAAAATATAACATCTGCAAAAAATGCACTTACTATTTCGCAAACATCAGAATTTTCACCAGAACTCTATATTGTAATCTTTATCCTTTCATTTGTAATACTTTCAATAGTAGTATATTTTTTCCAAGGGTTCTTATCATCTAAAAAGGCAAAAAAGAATTAAAAACTAGATTAATTCAATCATTTTTTTTGACCAATACGTTAATCTACCCAATGTTGCATGAATGGAACGGATTATAGATTATGTATAAAACAATACCTCCCATCGCAACGAGTCAAGAACTCATCGATCGTGCCTTTGCCCGAGCTCGGAAAAAAACGATACAGGACCCAAAAAAATATTTCCGAAAGAAAAAAACATATATCGCACGAACAGAATCATTCACAGACACCCTTTCCTCAGTACTTGAATCATATATCAAACAGTTTCCCTCACTTGATCAACTTCCTCAATTCTATCAAGAACTCATCCACAATTCCCTTAATCTAGACTCATTACGACATTCACTAGGTGCCATTCAATGGGCAAAAGATACCATTGATAATATTGCAACGTCTCAAACAAAAACATTACGTCGATCTACGGATTTGCAATTCATTCATAAGAAACAACGAGAGATTCATGGAAGATGTACAAGTATTATAAAACAGATCAATGCTGATTTACAAGTGCTCAGAGATGCACGGGATTTCATTGTAAAACTTCCGGATGTTCAGGATATTCCAACTATTGTTATCGCAGGATATCCTAATGTAGGTAAATCATCTTTATTATCATGTTTATCCAGAGCAAAACCACATATTGCCCAGTATCCATTTACCACCAAAACTATTCATGTTGGACATATGAAGCAACGCACTGATTTTTTTACCGAACAATTCCAAATCATTGATACACCTGGATTACTTGAACAACCCGATGAAGAACGAAATGAGATTGAACAGGTGGCAATCATTGCGTTGTCTAATCTAGCAGACATCGTCATCTATTTACTTGATCCGTCTGAAAGTTGCGGTTATAGTATGACTCAACAACAACAATTATTATCAAGATTAAAACAACAATTTACTAATGCGGAATTTATCATTGTGAAAACAAAAAATGATTTATATGATGCAGATGAACAGGAATTAACCGTGTCTTGTATAACTAATAATGGAATCGATGAACTCCGATCACTTCTTTTTTCACATTATCCACGAGATTAAAATGCTTACAACTTTGCTTCATCCTTTGATGTAAAAAAAAAGAATTAGAAAGATTGTTTCTTTTGACGAGTACGATACTTTTTAATGACCAATCCAGAAACTGCAAATAACACCATGGTGACAACTAATGATACGATAAGTTCCATGATTGGAAACAACGTAACATACAATGTTTCAACATTTGTTTCTTTAACAACACCAGCAGCGGTGGTAATTTCAACATAAAACTGATAATAGCCTTCACCATCATCTGGATTAAAATCCCATTCAAATGGAGAATTATTCACACGTTCTTCATATTTCGTCCAATTCTTGGTCGTGTTTTCAGATTCACCAGCGAACCGATAATAAAGCGTCATCTCTGAAATACTTTGATTTTGCGTATTCACCCGTATTTTATATGTATTATCCCATTGCCATGAACTGAAATCATCAACATCTAAAACAAATTCACTTACATTCTCAACGTTTTTCAATACTCGTAAAGCATCAACTGTTGAATCAATAACAAACGTATTACCCAACGCATCATTTACTTTGAAAAACACATAAGAGATTTCATCTTCAATCATATTATTCCATTGTGTACTAGTCAACGTCCAGGTTGGCGTGATTTGATCCGCGGTCGAGGTGGTTATCAACGTCCAATTATCAGGTGATTCTGAATTTAATCGATAATACATACTTCCAAGTTTATAATCATCCTCAAAAGTAACCTGATCAAATGAAGGAAGCATGCTATCATCAGTTATCTCAATAACTTCATCCGTGAATGAAACCGTTGGAATATTTGGATCATAGGTGACAAACACATCTCCTTCATCTGGAAAATCTTCCTGATTAGAAGCATTATCAATAGCTTGCGTGCAAAGTTCATATTCTCCACCATCAGTACTTCCAATAGTAAATTCCCAAGAACATTTTTTATCTGAACAAGATGGTTCAAATTTAGTCCACGTTGTGGTACCATCTTTCCGGTAATACAATTTTATTTCTTTCACACCACTTGCGTATTCACCAGTTGTTTCAGCATCTGTAGCACTTGCATTAATCAAAATAAAATCAGCAGTACTAAACTCAGAAATATCATCCGCATTGCTGATACTTGAAGAAGGCGGTGTATCATCAAAGAATAAATCAATCCATTCCGTTTCATTCCTATTGCCATTCATATCTTCAATAGAGAACTGAATGGATTCAAAAGCAGTAATCTCTTCACTCACGTCCGATGTGGAAACATCAGCAGTTAATGTTACCGTACTAGTTGTTCCATTATTTCCCGTACAAGTTGCGTTTCCTGTATATGTTTTTGTTGTTCCATCATCTTTATAGCTAATCCGATATTCAGCTGAATACACATTGATTCCAGTGGTATTCCCATTGCTTCCCGCATCAGCTACTTGAATAGTACAAGTTGGAGTCATCGTTGAAATATATGGTGGATCTGGAGTAAATGATTCCATATCAAAAACTGGAGGTTGTTCATCAGGTTTTCCTTCAATAAAATACCAATCTGAATATGCCGTATTCCCTTTCGTATCATTTATTGAAAACTTTATCTGGTGATATAAATCAATTTCATCGATGATATCAATGTAGCTCATATTCACCGTAATTATTTCCTCATCAGTACTTTCATTTTCCCCACTACAATTAGCTGGTAACCATTTGGTTTCAAAGGTTCCATTTGTTTCATTTGAATATTCAAGTTTAAACCGTGCAGACGTATTAATCAATCCATCTTCTTCATCTTCAACTTCGATAGAGAAAACTTGTGGATAAGAAAGATTTTTTTCAAAGTTATCAAATACGGTTTCACCATCACTAGGATTTTCTCTTGTAAAAGAAACCTTCCATGAATCTAGAGTAACTTCTTCTTTGGCATTAGCATGAAAATCAGCTTTCAACCGAATGGTATCCTCAGCAATAACCGAATCACTAGTTAACAGCGAATTATCCTCAACATCATCAACTAATACATCATAATCTTCATCTAAAATACTATAATCAATGTATCCTGTATGGGTATCATCCACCACATCAAATCGTTCCCAATACCAACCATCAGGTCGAGTAATCGGCATTGAAACCATTTCTCCCGTGATCTGTTCATTCTCACTAATCTGCTGTCTTCCTCGACAATACAATGAGTGTGATTCATCAACATAATACACAAAGCCATCAACAATTACAGGTGAGGAAAAAATCGGACTTAACGCATCAGTTTTTTTATCCCATGATTTTTCTAATGTATCTGCATTAATTGCATATAAATAACCACTAGGACTTCCAATGTAAATCATATCATCAGCATACGTAGGAGATGATTTCAAAATAGTTGATGACACTCCCTTTGTCCAAATAGTAATTGTCTTCATCACCGAACCGTCATCAGCATCAATTTTATACAATATACCATCTGGAGAAGCTACATACAAAAATCCATCAGCAACAGCTGGACTGCTAAATGCTGCATTAGGATATAATTCTGGAACGATATCGCCTATGGTTGTATTCCACTTAATAGTTCCAGATGAGGAATCTACCGCAACTACTTGTGTATAAGCGGTCACTGGGTTTTGTCCAGTTTTCTTAGAAACAACATACACTGTATCCTCATAAATAACTGGTGAAGCAGAACCGATAGGTCCAACATCAACAGACCACATACTGGTTCCATCTAGATTAAATGCATAAAGACTATCACCATTAAGTTTTTCACATCCAGCAACGACAAGGTCAAGGTCTTCTGAAATAGCTGGACTAGCAAAACTACCTGCAGCAAGATCTTGACTCCATTCATAGCTTCCTTCATCAGTTAAACAAATCAGTTTATTATTCCCTTTTGACAAGTTAAAAAAATCAAACACATCATCTAATAATGAACTATCTCCATTCCAAGAGGTTAAATAAATCTTATCTTCTGATAATACCGGGGATGCTTCATAACAAATCGAGGAATCATCCGTATTTACTGATCCAAATGAAAACATCCATTCCTGTGATTGTAAATCATTTGCATTTAATGCAACAACCTTATTAGCAACTTCACCTCCAGATTCTGAAGAACCCGTTGCCACAACTATTGTATTTTTAGTAGTGGCCACAGGAGAATTCATAATATTATAATCAAAATTATTAGACCGATCATTATATCCATTTGGAAGATAACTAATGTCATATTGTGCATCATAAGCATAAATCTTGCGAGAAATGGAATTTGCAATGTATAATACGCCATCATTAACAATAGGATTTTTTTGATTTCCACCAACTTTTTCTTTTCCTTCCCAGCATAATGAACTATAGGATCCAGGACCAAGACCTGGGGAGGCACGAGTATTCTGAGCATTTTGGCCATTCATCGGCCAATCATACACGGTAGTAACAAGACTTGCTTTGCCATCATTAATTCGGACATTTTTAATTGTAGTATCATCAACTCGTAAATCCGTACTTAACCGATCCATCCAATACTCATCAGAAATCTGCCAGCTCACACCCCACTCATACAATTCAGGAGAAACAGATAAATCACGAGTGCTCATACTTACATTAACCGTTAAATTTACATCGGTGGGTAGCAGTGAAAGATCAATTATGTTATCTGAAATTCCCTTGCTATTATCATCAATAAATGCATCACGTATCAATGAAAAAGAACCATTCTCTTCATGGAAGAATTGAAATGAAATGGAGGTTAATGGTTTTTCATACCCTGACCATGTAAAGCGTTCCCAACGAGAAATATTATCTGAATCAGGGATGACTGGATTAAATCGAGCAGCTCCCTGTGTTGCATATCCTTCACCTTCGACTTTCACATTAACATAGTCTGTTTGGATCGTGCAGTCATCCCCAAGAGAGGGAACGACAATAACACAGATATCTAAGTAATCATCAGTTCCAAGGCTCAAACTTTCATTTTCATAAGTCAATTGTAATGAAGTATGATTATCACTAGTGGAATCAATTTTTTGCCAGGATCCAACCGGCCCATAAATCGTTTTCCACATATACAAACTAACACTTTTATAATTTGAAGCGTTTCCAATCCAAGTAACGTTAAAAGAAGATGATGTAGTAATATCTTGTGTGATTTTAAAACGAAAATGATGGATTTGCTGTAATGCTGAAGGAGTCGCCTTGTATTCATAGGGATAGGTTATACCATCCGGTTCACTTGCGGCCCAATAGTAAGGTTTTTCTTCAACTTTTTGCTCAAAAAGAGTCATCACCCATGATAATTGGTAGACTTGTGAAAACCAAAATAAATCACCAGCATACATAGCATGAGGCGAATCTGAATTCCAATCGGAAAAATTATAATTTTTAAAGCGGGAACCTTCAGGATCCAACATCAGTTTATTACCCTGACTTGAACGAACACAGCCATCAAAATATTCATCAACATCTGAAAAAGTAGACGTGTAATACACACCATCTTCATCATCTTGTCCTTCAACAAACAACAACGAATCGGGGTCTTCTGAGACCACAAAAGACGAAAAAGTACTGAATAACAATAACAGAATAATGAAAAAAACCGATTTTTTTTGCCAAAACCCATGAGGAAGAATCATACATTTCTCACTTTTTATAATTACCACCTCGATTTATATAGTTATTATTTATATAATTTTTGGGGTTAATATACTGATTAAACATGAAATATACTGTTTTTCCCATGATGAATCCCATCCATCTCACAAATATAACTCCAAATAATGAACGATATTTGCTTTTTTTCACTCACAATCCGCGGTTATGTATGGATTTTATTGTTAATAAAACTAGTTACTTATCAACAGAAAAATAGCAAACCAAAAATAGCGACCAATTAGTCATAATGTGTTACAGAACCAAAATCTGAACATCCATCACATTCGTACCCGTCGGACCAATTACAATATCATCATTTAATCGATGAAAGAATGTGAAAGAATCATTGTTCTTCAAAAACAATTCAACATCTAACCCTTGTTCTTTTGCTCTATGAAGCGTATTACCATCAGCAATAGCACCAGCTGCAGGACTCATACCATCAACGCCATCCGTTCCAAACGATGCAAACACAGAGTCAGAACCCTTCAGTAATGGAACCATAGATAACACTAATTCCTGATTTCTACCCCCCTTTCCATCACCGGTTAACGTAACAGTTGGCTCACCTCCACTAATAAAAACCGTTTCACCAGTTTCATGATGAGTCTTTTTTGATCTTTCAAATAACCAAGGACCAAGTTCAGAAGCTTCACCAGTTAGGCGAGTAGAAAGAATCACCGGATGAAAACCAGCCTTTTTCGCAGAAGTAAATGCGGTTTCACAAGCAAGTGAATTATTTGAAACAATCAGATTGGACACATGAGAAAAGACGGGATCATCAGAAGATGGAGTTTCAGGAATCAACTCTTTTTTCCCTTGATCAATCACTCGTCGAACAGAATCTGGAATCACATTCCATAACTTATATTTCTTTAAAATATCAAAAGCATCAGAAAACGTAGTAGAATCCCCAACTGTCGGACCTGAAGCTATAAATTCAAGTGGATCGCCAACAACATCACTAACAATAAAAGTAACTACTTTACAAGGAAGTGACTTGACTAATTGTCCACCTTTAACTGTTGAAAGATGCTTACGAATCGTGTTTATCTCCTGAATAGTTGCACCAGATGCAAGTAATGCTTTCGTCGTTTTTTGTAAATCATCAAGTGAAATACGAGGAGATGCAAGTAATGCTGATCCACCACCAGAAATAAGAATTATTACCAAATCATTAGGTTCACATCTTGATAAAAGATTTAATACTTTTTTTGCTCCCATAATACTTGAATCATTTGGAAGGGGATGACCGCCAACAACAGTTTCTACTTTTTTATGACGGACTACTTTATCTGTTTGATTCGTAATAGCTATTCCTTCAGTAATGGAAAGATGATCACAAACTGCTTGAGTCATTCCAATACTTCCCTTTCCAAAACCAACAACATAAACATTATGAAATTTTGTTACATCAATTGTTTTATTATGAAGAAAAAGACAATTCTTTTTTATTCGAGATGAAACCGCAGCATATGGATCAACTGCTTTTAACACCTGAGAAAAAAGAGAAAGCATCAACTCCCGTTTTTGCTGTAAAACAGAACTACTTCCATTGGAGATGAGTTGTTCTTTATAATCAAAGCTCATATCGAAATATCATGAAAAAAGTATTATAAGATATTTTCCAAATCTTTCAAACACCTTAAAATTAACCTAGGTTAATGTTTATAACAGAATATTAACATTAATTTCCAAACTGTAATTGTTTCATCAAGTTCTTCCGCATTTTTCGATTACTTGAAAATCCTTTCATCATCTTCTTGGTCATATTATAATATTTAAGAAGTTGTTTCACATCCTTGTTATCAACTCCTGCACCTCGAGCTATCCGTCTCACCCTTGATGATCGAACAATATTTGGATTTTCCATTTCTTGTTCTGTCATTGAATCCATGATAATACGAAATCGTTGTAAACGATCCTGAGTATCATCCATATCAACATCTTTCATTTTTTTAGAAAAACCACCAGGTAACAATTCAGAAATCTTATTCAAAGGCCCCATTCCTGAAAGCATATCCATTTGATCATACATATCATGAAGTGTGAACTTTCCAGACATCATGCGTCGAGCTGTTTTTTCCGCATCTTTTCCCTTCATGCTTTCTTCAGCTTTTTCAAGTAAGGTTTTAATATCGCCCATACCAAGTAGCCGAGAAATGAATCGAGAGGGATCAAATCGTTCGAAATCAGTTGCATGTTCGCCAGTACCAATGAACACAATTGGTGCATCAACTTCGGCAGCAGCACTGAGCGCACCACCACCTTTTGCAGTTCCGTCAAGTTTAGTTAGAATGATACCGGTGATGTCAACAGCATCATTGAACGCTTTAGCTTGTGAGCCAGCTTGCTGACCAACAGCTGCATCCATAACAAGGAGTTTTTCATCAGGATTAGTCGCATGGAAAATATCTTTCATCTCTTGAATCAAATCATCTTCGAGTTTATGACGACCTGACGTATCAACAATAATCACATCAGCGCTTCGTTTGAATTTTTCAACACCAGTTTTTACTACTTTTACCGCGCTTTTTTCTTTTTTATCCCCATAAAACGGTACTTCTACTTGTTCAGCGATTTGTTTTAACTGATCATATGCCGCAGGCCGATGTACATCTCCTGCAACAACAGATGGACGAAGTCCTTTCTTTTTAAAATAGGTAGCAAGTTTTCCAGCTGAAGTGGTGTTATGGACCACTATTCCATCGGCAATAAAACTATGATTATCTTCAACAGTGAAATCATAAACGTATTCTGGTGAATCAATAGTTTTTATGTCCCGAACTTTAATCCAGCATACATCAGAAATTGATAAATTATGAATCGATTCTAAGGTATTTTTACTTGCTGTCTTCTGATACTCTACTCTTTGTCGAAGCTGTTTTCTCCCCATTGATGTTAATTGAATAGAAGATTGAGCATTCTTAATTAGGCCTTGTTGATCAAAATATGAAACTAATGCGTTGACAACGCCATTATTAAATGTGTCACGTGGATTCTTTCCAAGTTTTATTTGGTTAAGCAGGGTAAGGAAATTTCCCTGTGGATAGGTTTCATAGAATGTTGATAAATTAGATAATGATTCCCTAGAAATCTGTCCTTTTTTCTCATAAATTCCATAACTGGTAACTGCTTTTTGTTGAATGGTACCAATTGAATGCCCTAACGATTCACGGACTTCTTTCAATGCAGAACCAATAGGGATCATATCATGTTTTCCACAACCTTGTTTTTTCCCCATCTGAGTAAAAGATGTTAATCGATTTTTTTTACGTGATAATCGGGATCCAATCTGCTGTGAGAACGATTCAGCATATCTTCCCTCAATGCATAATTTCGAGTAATGAACTCCGTTAACCTGCTTTTTCGATAAAGTTGAAAAAATATGATATCTTCTTAATAATAGGTTTATTTGATTGAGAAGTGTTTTACTCTCTGAAGAAATTGCGATATTCCGATAATTCTTTGTTACATATCCATCACAGTCAACATATGCTCGGATAAAGTGGCGTAAAACCTCATCAGATGTTAAGAGAAGATTGTTCGGAAGAGATAACGATCTTCCTTTTCGCCCGTACGGTATATTAAAGATAGTATGAATTAATCCTGCTAAGGTTTTTGAAGGCAGAAGAATTCGTTTTGCCTTACTCCTTTTATCTTTTGTAATAGTTGGATTTATTCCAAAAAGTTTTTGACTAAGCTTTGTAATCTGCTTAATCAGTTCCTCATCTGCATTTGAGATTTCAACAGTTCCATTGGTAATATGACCATCACCGATGATATAACCTATAAATTCAGCTAAATCATTGGTTAAATATCGTGGAAAAAACACCGGTTTCATAGTTTTAAATGACTGAAGTTTCAATGAATCTTCTGGACATTCTGAATCATTTAATAGGCAAAGTGGGATTTTGCCTTTTTTAAAGGCAAGAGTACATTTGTTGTAATCCCTTGAATGATTAAGGTGAGAAACAGCATTTTTTATGGTATTGTATTTTGATGAAATGATCTGTTTTGCTATATCCTTATCTAGAAATATATCAATATTGTTCTGACGAATGAACGGTAATAAATCAACTTGTTCTTCTTTTGGTTCTGTTTTATATTCTCTTGGAACTGCGACGTAATCATCTGTTTGTAATTGATCTGCTCTGGCTTGCACAACCATGCCATTTCGAAGAATGAAAAATGGATGTTCTGGTGTAACTCGAACAGAATAATCATTCCCTGCATCTATAAAAATTTCATACAATTGTTTGCCTTTCAATTTCCACGCATAAGTAACTTTTTTATTTTCAATCTTTAACGTGTCATGATTAAAAGAAGGAACTTTAACAGTTTCATTTTCTAAATCAATAATTGTTCCATCGCCAACTGATTTTTCTTCTAAAGTTGAAGCGAAATGATCATAAATTGACTTAGCAGAATTCACTTCTCCAGAAGCAAGTGGTATAATGCTATCCCCGTGAACGCATTTCCCTTGACCATACAGGCCAGTAAGCATGATAACTTGTTTTTTTACTGGTAATTCGCGAGCATCCCCTAAAATCTTAACCAGTTCATCATACACAATTCGAATGACATGTTCTCTACCACTCATCCCAGCAGGGGGTTTCTCTTCAAGAGCTCTTTTTTCAATTTTTTTTGATAGATTTAACACTAATTTAACATTGACATCGGATTGCAATAACGCCCGTTGAATATCTCTTACCACTTCTTTGATAAGTTTTTTATCAACGGTTACTGCAGTTGCGATTTTTTCAATAGTTCCTTTTAATGATTTTCCAAGATCGTCTAATACCATAATTCTTCCGCGTTAATGCATATATTTTGTACTTTAAAAAATCTATCATCAGATTCAACAATATTTTTTTTGATTAAAATAGCATATATTCAAGGAAAAAAGAGTGAAAAAAATGGATTTATACCATTATATACTCTTTTTTCGTTTCAAAAATCTTTTTAAACGTGTCTTCGACCCTGGTTTTCTGTATTTTCAAAAAGTATTTAGTTATGAACAGTATTCATTTCGGCTGCCGATAAGGGTCCAATTTTTTAAAAAATAGGGGGATCCAAGTTAATGGAATCACTTGACGAAAATACTCTAAAAAAATTAGAAATACTTGCAGTTGACATTCGTAAACATATCGTGGAAATGCTTTATAAGGCAAAATCAGGTCATCCTGGTGGATCTCTTTCCGCAGTGGATGCGTTAGTTACACTGTATCATACTATCATGAAGCAGAATCCTAAGAAACCAAATGATCCCAATCGTGATCGATTCATTCTAAGTAAAGGTCATGCAGCTCCAGCATTATATTCCGTTCTTGCTGAACAAGGATATTTCTCTAAAAAAGAACTGAATAGATTACGTCGTGTAAATTGTATGTTACAAGGTCATCCTGTTTGTTTATATACTCCAGGTATTGAAGCTTCAACTGGTTCTCTTGGACATGGATTATCATTTGCTAATGGTGTTGCACTTGCGGGCCGTCTTGATAAAAAAACGTATCATGTTTATGTTATGCTTGGTGATGGAGAAACAGACGAAGGACAAGTTTGGGAAGCAGCTGCAGCCGCATCACATTATCGCTTAGGAAATGTTATTGCAATGATTGACCGGAATTTTTTACAAATAGATGGGAACACTGAAGATGTGTTGCAACTTGAAAATGTTGCTGATCGATGGGAAGCATTTGGATGGCACGTGCTTGAAATCGATGGACATGATATTAATGAGATTTATGATGCATTTCACGAAGCAAAAGCAATTACAAATAAACCATCTATGATTGTATTGAACACGGTGAAAGGAAAAGGTGTTTCTTATATGGAGAACAACGTTGATTTTCATGGTGTTCCCCCAAATGAGATGGAATATAATATAGCCATGGAAGAATTAGATTTAATGAAAGAAAAATTGGGGGCTTCTGCATGAATAAGAAACAAATGAAGAATCCCCGGAATGCATATGGGGAGAAACTGGTTGAACTTGGTGAGAAAAACAAAGATATTGTAGTATTGGATGCAGATTTATCCAAATCTACGAAAACGATTATGTTTGCAAAAGAATTTCCAAATCGTTTTTTTGAGATGGGTATTGCTGAAGCAAACATGATTTCGACTGCAGCTGGTCTTGCTTCTTGTGGAAAGATTCCATTTGCTAGTACGTTTGCTGTTTTTGCAACGGGTAGAGTCTATGATCAGATTCGGATGGATTTAGCATATTCTCAATCGAATGTAAAGATTTTTGCAACACATGGTGGTATTAGTGTTGGGAAAGATGGAGCGAGTCATCAGATGATTGAAGATATTGCATTGATGAGAGCGCTACCTAATATGACTGTTCTTGCTCCAAGTGATGCCACTCAGACATCTAAAATTGTTGAATTAATGGCAGATCATGTTGGTCCTATGTATGCAAGAGTTGGCCGGGCTAACGCTCCAATTTTGTATGAGCCGGAATATATGGAAACACTTGAGCTGGGGAAAGGAATGATTGTTGAAGAGGGCGATGATGTGAGCATTATTGCTTGTGGAACTATGGTTGATACCGCCCTTGATGCTCAACGGCGTTTGAAGAAGAAAAAGATTTCAGCAAAAATTATTGATATGCATACGATTAAGCCACTTGATGAAAAATTAGTTTTGAAATGTGCTAAGGAAACGGGTCATATTATCACTGTTGAGGAACATTCGGTTATTGGTGGTCTTGGTGCAGCTGTTGCAGAGACTCTTGCTGAACAATCAAGGAATCCTGTTGGATTTTATCGGATGGGTATTCGCGATCATTTTTGTGAAAGTGGTGATCCTGCGGATTTATTGAAAAAATATAAGTTAGATCCAACAGCAATTACAAAAACAGCTGAAAAGTTAGTGAGTGATTAATGAGTAATGACCACGGTGAGAAGGTCTTCATCCTCTAGTTTGTGGTCTAATCCTACTTTTTGACCAGGATATTTTCCTGATGTTCCCCAGACTTGGGCGTATCTAAATTTTTCTTTGAAATCACGATGGATTTGTTTGCAGACCGTTTCCACCGTGGCTCCTTTCTTTAATATTAAGGGTTCTGAATAATCTGGTTTTTTTCCTTGCGGTTTCATGTAAATCTTGATGAGATGTAAATGATGATAAATTCCTTTTTTCAATTGTTTGATTCCTTTGTGTTTTTTTGCTGAAATAGTATAGACTACCCAATTGTGTTTTTTAAGAGATTGTTCGGCTTCTTTTATCTGTTTTTTTGTATAGATATCTGCTTTGTTAATCAAGCTTATTGCTGGAAGATAGATTCTATTATTCATGAAAGAATCGATGAATCGATCTTCAGTAATGTTTTCTCTGATGATGATATCAGCATTGGTTACATATTCTGATGCGATAGAATACATTGTTTTTTTAGTGATATGAGTTTGTTTGATGGGTGTATGAATAGTGATGCCGCCTTGTTTTGCTGAGGTAATGATCACTCGTGGTTTTTTTTCATTTATTCTCATGCCCGCATGATGAAGTTCTTGATTCATTCGTGTGAGTTGTTCAATGGCTTTTTTTGCATCAAGCATGAAAACAATAAGATCTACATTTCTAGCAGCAGCGAGTACTTCTTTTCCTCTGCCCCGTCCTTTTGCTGCTCCACTGATGATACCTGGAAGATCAAGGATTTGAATGTTAGCTCCATCATATTTCAGCATTCCAGGGATGACGTCAAGAGTAGTGAATTCATAGGTTCCTACTTCGCTATTTGCTTCCGTTAATTTATTTAAAAGAGTGCTTTTTCCAATACTTGGATAGCCGACAAGGCCTATGGTTGCATCTCCGGTTTTTTTAACCGCGAATCCTTTGCCCTTTCCACCGCTTCCTTGTCTTTTTTCGATTTGTTCTCTAAGTTTTGCAATTTTAGCTTTAAGTTTTCCAATGTGATGCTCTGTAGCTTTATTTTTTTGGGTGTTGAATATCTCATCTTCGATGTCTTTTATTTGCTTCTCTAAAGCTGCAGAGTCCATAGGATGAAAAAAGGAAATGTTGGATGGGGTTTATAAAACCGCTGATTATAAGCTTTTGAGGATATGAGTGCCTGTTTTTCCTCTTAATGCATCCCACGCAGAATCAACGTGTGAGATAATCACATTTTTCCCGCCGGATTCTAAAAAACGGATTGCAGCAAGGATTTTTGGGCCCATACTTCCAGGTGGAAACTCATCAGTTTCATAAAGTTTCTTTATTTCTTTAAGGCTTATTTTTTCAAGTTTTTGTTTTTGTTTTGTGTTAAAACCTATATACACATGTTCTACATTAGTAAGAATAAGCATGGTTTTTGCATTGATTGATTCAGCGAGTCTTTCTGATGCAAGGTCTTTATCCACCACGGCTTCAACACCATCTAAGCCCCAGTCTATTTTTTGGATGACTGGCATTCCTCCGCCTCCCGCAGCAATCACGGTAATGTTTTTTTCAAGCATCAGTTTGATAACTGGGCCTTCAATTATTTCTAATGGATCTGGAGACGGGACGACGATTCGATATCCTTTTGGTAGCTTGGTCACATTGTATCCATCTTCTTTAAGTTGATCAATTTGTTCTTCGGGATAATACGGCCCTATTGGTTTTGTAGGATTAAAAAACGATTCATCATTTTTATCGACAAGTACTTGAGTGATAATGGTTGCTACATGATTTGAAATATCTGCTTTTGTAAGTGCATTTTTAAGGCATTGTTGAATCATATATCCAATCAGGCCTTCGCTTTCTGCCACACAAACTCCAAGTGGCATTGGTGGGATGGTGTCTCTTGTGGCATTATTTTGTAAAAGTATTGCTCCTACTTGTGGACCATTTCCATGGGTAATCACCGGTGTCCAACCATGTTGAATCATGGTTACGATTTGTTTTGAAAAATCACGGGTATTTGAAAATTGTTCATGAATTGTTCCGGTTTGACCTTTTTTGACGAGGGCGTTTCCCCCAAGTGCGATGATGATTTTTTTACCCATAACTGCTCAACCTTGGAAATAGGTTGTATTATTAAAGATATCGCTTTTACTTTAGGAGAAAAATTTTCAGTATCTGGTGTTTAATGATTTTTGAATCTTTTTTTATTGGAAACGATAACGTAATTAATTTGGATTTTTTCATTTTGTAAAATTTTTAATCAATCCAATTTTTTATTTTTCATCTTGATTCAACATAGGGTTCATATATGAAGATGAAGGTATACAAAAATTGAGATTGTTTATGGATTATTCAAATCTTCGAACTCGTCTGATAGATGGATTAAAAAAGCAAGGATATATTAGATCAAATAAAGTTGAAAATGCAATGAGGAATGTTTCTCGTGAAAAATTTGTTCCTTCTGAAAGAAAAAAGAGAGCATACTCTGATCAACCCTTAGATATTGGTGATGGTCAAACTATTTCTGCTCCGCATATGGTTGCTATTATGACTGAAGCACTGGATTTGTCATCGGGTCAAAAGGTGCTAGAGATTGGTACGGGTTCTGGTTATCATGCAGCGGTTGTTGCTTCAATTATTGGAAGAAAAGGAATCGTTTATTCTGTGGAACGGTTTGAA
>Ga0209925_1000758_pt1 | contig 16397 bp, 17 predicted proteins | sample SalPonR2_A_D1_MG_FD_185702 | JGI IMG/M metagenome (GOLD analysis project Ga0209925, IMG submission 185702) | Salt pond soil microbial communities from South San Francisco under conditions of wetland restoration - Salt Pond MetaG R2_A_D1_MG... ...
ATATGTCACATAATCAAACGTACCACTTGAAGTAGCTATTTCAATTACATTACATGTGATGTCCAGCGAGCAGACCACTTTCTGCCAAGCTCTGTCGCCATCCACCACGTGCAACGGCAAGATACATTAACACACACACGCTGCCTGAGCTGCCAAATATGCCTGATAGTTTACGGATTCCAGTGGCACGGGTAGTATATTTCCATAGTAGCAGCCTATTGCATTTCTATTCATTGTGTCGAACCATGTCCCACCAAGGAGCTCGCAGCTTTTGGGGTTTGAATTGTGATGCATGGTGCATACATCAACAGGATGACCACGATAGGACCATTGATTTTCTATCAAATACTCGATCAGAATACCATCGTGGCAGCCGCCAGTGTTTACACCACATCGAGCGTCGGACTGCTCATTAAATGTTGAAAAAGAGATGTCCTCTTTGCGGTATTTCTGATAACGAAATATTACTGCACCAAGATCTATGGAGCCTACTTTGGTATCTGCTACCATGCATTGATAATTTTGAAGCCTTACGCAGCACGCCTGATCATCGGGGGTGTTTGTCGTTGAAATCGCATTTAAGATCGAGTACCGTGAATAGAAATTCATCAAGACAAGATCGACGTCATTAGGAAGGAAATCCAAAGCATCTGGAGTATACCAGTTGTCTCCATTAGTGACTAGTAGCCATTTGAAATCCTCGCTAGAACTGCAGTGGTGCTGTATGGCTCTGTCCGTTACATTATAGGGTGAGTTAGCATCCTCTGTAAAGCTTCTAGTGGCGGTTAGCGGAGAAATTTCGATCCTCCCTTTGTGTTCATATTGGTCAACGATAGAGTGAAGATCCTCAAAGGGAGTAACGTCTGTATTAATGATGAAAGCTCTCCAGTTTTCGTGATTCAAAGCAAGTAATGTGTTGAGTGTTTGATGTATGTTGTAGATGCCTGTTCTATGGCCCTTATAGGTGCGGACAATAATGCACACTCTATCTTGTCGGGCTTGATAGCTCACAGGCATCCCAGAGTTCTCCTCCAGAGGCACAGAGCTTACGTAACCATCAGGCATAGTTTTTGACACATGGCCACGCTGTTCATCGGAGACAGCAGTTTGGACGGCTTCAAGCCATCGCCTACCCCATTCGATGCTTGGCTCAATAGCAGCTCCCTCTCCCCACTCGTTCCATGCATTCAAAAAAACAAATCCACCAGGCTCTGTCCTGGCTAAATTTTGACGGAGCCAGAAATACAAATGTGACGGATGAAATGGAAAGACCGTGGCACTACCGTTAGGGCCGGGGTGTCTAGGAGAATTATCAAAGGCGGCGGAAACGCCGTAGAAATGATTGTCTGCCTTTTTTTGGGTGTTTACAAGATAGTTCATAGTAAAACCGGACGCCATCATGTAATTTGGGAAGAATTCGACCAGAGAATCTACACCTGGCTGCAATTCCCAAGAAGAGGGTCCATTCCATCCCACACCATTTATTTGGATCACATGAAGGCCCATTAAGTTTGCCTCCCTCGCCCAAATTTTCCACTGACTTATCATTTGTTTCAAATCAGGAATGTCGTCCGCTCTGTAAATTATGATGATGGGTAGGCCCCTATATTTCAAATAATTTGTATGTCCTAGAAAAGGTAAGAGCCAGTCAAAGTGAGGCTTCCAGGTTTCTCGGTCGTAAGTCTGATTGAGGAGAACCTCTGACCCGTCCATTCCATCCCACCGTCTTGACCACGGCTCGTTTGCCCAAGTTAAACAGAAGGGAATGTCAGGATAGCCGTCTGAGAGCATCATTTCCAATGGCTTTTCCATGATGGCCTTGGTGCCGAACCAGTAATGGTATATGGCGAATCCATGAATATTATACTTTTTCGCTAGCTCCCCCTGAAAACGCCTTTGGCCGGGAGACATCAAGTCATAGAAGCCCATTCGTTCAGCGGGCCTAATGACGGGCTGTCCATACTGATTTTGGTGAATCTTTGCGACATTGGAAAAATCTGTGAAGCCTTTTCCCCAAAATTGGTTATTCTCCTCAAATTCATGAAACTGAGGAAAGTAAACAGCGATAACTTTTTTATCCTGTCCCACACCCAGATTGGTTTCATGAGTCCTGACAGGATCTTTGGCTGATAGAAAGGATTCTCCCTCTTCCATATGGAAAGAAAATCCATATAGAAGAAAGACGAAGATAATGAATGCCAAAGCATAAGCCATCAAACATTTGTACCGCCAACAGGACAACGAGTGTCTGCTTTTTGCAAACTTTCTATTGAAGCGCTGCATTATCATGCGGTTGCGGCTTTCCCCTTCCCTCGTCACTGTCATTTCGTCTCCCGCTCCCGTAAATCAGTCCCGGGGATTGTCTGACACAAGGAAGTGTGAACTTCCTTAAGACTGTAAACGATGGTTTGGACAGTGAGAGTCAGTAAAGGACAAGGAGAGAGGGGTAGAGAAAAAGGAGGAGAATTAAAAGATTTATTATAGTCCCACAGGGCATTGAAATGTAAGGTAGTGTATTAAATGATGAAAGAGAATAATTGCAAGTAATAATTCATGAAACAAAGCTGCTATTTATTAGAGGGATTGGAGCACTGAAGATGACGTCCTGCCCCAAGGGCCTTCTCTCGAGTTTTCGTGCAGAAATGGGCGGAATATGAGCTGATGACGAAAAATCTGCCAAAGTCCAGCCGTTTTGGGTCAGGGGTGACAAAATCCCTACTTCAGCCAAGGATTACGGGATTCAATCCCGGGGATAATGAAAGATTGGAAAGATTGCAAAGATTTACATAATTTGCCCTGATGAGGGAAGTCCAAGGCTTTGCTCCTATGTGTTTTGTCTGGAGGAGCGCCGGCCTCAATTTTTTTTCATTCCCTTTTTATCACACCCATACCCCACATGGGCCCCGGGCGCTTGCCCTCCCCTTCTTCTTTTCTTGTTTTATCGTGCCACACTGTAAGATATACCGCCCATCACCACTTCTCAATACATATAACAAGATACACCAATATGTTTTTTCGTTATCTTATGCCTTGCATGTGGGAGCTTACCCATGGCCTAAAAGGAAAATCAGTCTCCTTGCCATTCATCCTCCTCTTCCTCCTGCTACTCCTTCCTCTCCGCCGCCCCTAGGTAAACATTCCCGTCAATGTTCTGGTATTTGATGACCATGAGGTCCTCCACAGTATGTTCGTGCCAAGAGAATATCTCTCCTTAAACATCCGAGAGGTTCCAGTCCACACTCATTGCCACAGAAAATACGTTCTGCACCTGCAGAACTCATGGGAATGGAAAGAAGGTGCGCTGCCAGCCGCGACAAGTAGGACTACTCGGTCCGCCCGTCCTCCTTGGTCAATCACTCTCGGGGGAGGCATGTCGTGGTCAGAGATGGGGACCTTTAGCCACCTGTCGAGCTCTCAGGAGGCGCAAATGTGATGCTCGGCCAAGCTCAAATCCGGGGCTTGTTCTCCACGTGCTCCACCACCCCCTCCTCCGATCGCATTGAAAGATCTCTGCCGATAGCTTCTTTCTTGTGTCGCATTTGCTCAATCTCGGCCGCAAATCGTGACAGGCCTCCTATTACCGACTTCTTTTCCTGCAACATTGCGGGGTCCGTTCACCTTCACCTTAACGTCTGAGAGGTAATCATCCGGAATATTGCATTATTTCTATTCCACTTTGAGCACATTCAATGAATAATCGGATCATACGTCGGACGAGTAGCACGTCGTTCACTTCATTCGTCATTTGTCCTGTCCTGTCATCGTGTACGAAGTTAATCACTTGACTATGGACCGTTTTGAACGACTATATTTATATTCTGTCGCACAGGCCATTATCGCAGAATATTTATGTACACGAATTAATCAATAAATATACATACAGGGCCTCAGTTCTTCAAAATTCGTCCGACGTGTGATTCAGAGTATCTGTGACATGCGCAAGTGGGCAGTGCCTGTTGAACCCGCTTTTTCCGGCCTGGTGCTGACAGTTCTTCTTATTTCTATGCAATATTTCTCCAACTGCGACCAAGCCCAGATGGGTTTGGCAGTTGATGGCATCAAGACTGAACCTTGCCCGTTCTATCAGCCTCCGGAAAGCAACTCCTTCAAAAAAGGTGGCGATCGCCGAGCGACCGATTACCGATAAGGTAACGTCATATTCCTACGAATATATATATGAAAAATATCTGGGCATGCGGCGGACTCAACAGCTGAAATTTCTGGAAATTGGCCATGGTTGTAACATGCATTACGGATCAGGTGCGAGTGCTTCGGTTTGACGAAAGTATCTACCACACGCAGAGCTCTGGTTCGCGGAATCTGACGCTGATTGTGTGGCGCTCTATAAACCTCGCCTCGACGCGCTTGCCGTAGATGCTGTCACTGGTGACCAGTCCGATGTGGCGACACTCGAAGGCTGGGTAAAAGACACTCAAGGTGGGTTTGACGTGATTGTCGACGATGGTGGCGACCAAAACCAAACCCTTGCGTCTTTTACAGTACTTCTCCAAAAGGCACTCAAACCCGGCGGAGTGATCGTTATAGAAGATATGCATGTCAGTCGCCGCGGCCATTGGCGGGGCACGGGCCCCATCATGCTTGATGTGTTGCGTGATTGGCAGGAGAGCCTATTGACAAGGCACGTTTATAGCCCCAATGGAGATCACATTCCGCCAATGGACATAAAGTCCATTGAATGCATGGCTGAGGCATGTATAATTACCAAGTGCGTGTCCGATGATACGACATGCCCATTTTTTTCATGTGAGAAAGAGGGCGACGAATCTACGATAACCTCTCGCAAGCTGCACGCTACAACCACAGCAGCAGCTACAAATATCATTTTATATATATACAGAGGTAGGGAAAGACTGTAGAGTAGTGCACAGTGCCCTGCAGTACTAGAAAGACATTTGAAAAAGGAAATGCTCGCATAAAGGTGGACGAATTCAAGAAAAGAAATTTGATATAGATGGACCCCACTATTAGGATTAGCGTTAAAATGACGGAAGGCAAGAAGTTAAAAGCGTTATCGCTGGCACCAAAATGTGTGCAGTCACACCCCTATTCTTTTTCCAAATAATTATCCGCTAACTCTACACTGATTGAATTCATGTCTATCAGTTGTGGAAAAACAACAATTTATTTACCACCGTGGCCAGCCCATTCATTGTCATCGCCTTTTCTGTAAACAACCAATCGGCATTGTGTGCATCCAAGGCCCTGGCCTCAGGCGGTAAGGCTGCAATAAAACCCCCTACTTTGCCCACAATCTCCTTCGAGAACAATACGCTCCCTAAGTCTAATCTCCCTAACATGTATCTCGCGGAAATACGGTATCCACTGGTGGTAAAGTCAGTTGTCACAACATCCCATCCTCTTTCCTCGATCGCAGTCAATACCCCCTCCTTATTCTTTCCCCTTTCCTTCGAAAATTTACCCAATATCTCCTTCTTTGAAGGCTGGTCGCCCTCTTTAAGCGGCCGAGGGATACTAAGTAGTGTCTCGCGGAAAAAGTCAGGATGGTATCCGTTGTCGCTGTTCGTTACGAGCATATGCGTGCACCAATGGCATCCTTCAAGCAGGTCCCGGACAGCTACGTCCGTTGCCTGGTAGTACACATGATTGTCATAGTGACAAACCTTACGTACGCTGTTCTTGTTATGTTTGCGTGCGATCTCCGATGCCTCTGTGGAAGTGCATTTCAAAGGAGCAGCGCGATCCTTGGCAGCTACAAAAAAACTTTGATCTAGATTGACTGCGTAGACATGTGGGAAAGGATCGAGTGGGTTTGACCAGAAGTCCCGAGCTACTTCCTGGGCCACGGATACGCCAGGCAGTTCCGTTGGGACCAGAGCAAAATCCATGCTCAATGTCGGGGACGCGAGAAGTTGTTGCTGGTGCCGCAAGCTATGAATGAGTCCGTGTATCAATCCCTTCTGCTCGTGGTGCACACGGATGATGATCCGCACGTGATATTTTGTGGTGTTGGGCTTCTGGGTAAGGGGAGGAATGAGGGCATGATCACCTATCCAAGGCTCCCGATGGTGTACCTGAAGGTGATGCGGTTCACCGTCATCCAATATGAAGGGAGGTATCAAGAACGAAGGTGTGTTCATATTCTCGACGGTGAGGAAAGTGGGGGACGACAAATAGGCCGCCCAGTTCGCGACCAACATGAGAGATAGTATGGCCATTCCGCATACTGCAGCACGGTAGTATATGCCCTTTCGTGAGATGGGGACATTTCGAGGACGATGTCGGCTAGCAGACAATGTATACAGTGCAAAAGGGGAGTGTCTTGGTTGCTGTGGGTGATGCTGCTGGAGGGGTTTGCCAGGATTCATCATTTGAAGCCTGTAAGTATTGTATCAAATAAAAAATGAAACTTATAGAGGCGATATTGATCCAATATATTGCTGCGTGAATCCTCTTTCAATCAGAGAATGTTTGAACTAAATCGATGGTACAATTTTCGTAGGTTACTTTTTCGCGTCATGGCTCGGGCTTACACGTTAAGAACATGTGGGACAGCAGATGATACCGGTCCTAGAGTTCGCTTAATGGGGAGTATACATTGCAGTACGCAAGTGGAAAGAAGCAACGTGTTGCGCCAATGCTCAGACATGGAAAATATCGTTTCGTGCATATCCGTTTTGAGCACCCGACTTATCAGATCTCATATTTGTGCAAAGCCATACTAAATTTACGACTTTCATGTTTCACCCTCCAATAGTGTATAGAGGAGTTAGACCGCTAAGGACGACATTCTGCCCCAAGGTGTTACTTCTGGTGCTTCATTAGATACATTACCGGCGAAACTGCTCAGTATCCCTCTGCCACTTAAAAATGACGCGAATATAAGGATGACATGATGATGCTAAGGGAGCATGAGATCAGCGATAGGAGGTTAAGCGAACCGTGTTACAGTGTTGCTCCTACATCCTTTATGGATCCTACAGCCTGTATTGCGATGTGCTGATCGCTGCTGTATCATGTCATGGTTTGCGTCCACCTAATCATTTGTATGTTATATTGTTATACGACAACAGGACTGGCGTCGACCAGTGTCTTTGGTTGTCTTTGGTTGTCTTTGGTTATCTTAGTACACGATTCTTGGGTGAATCGATTGGTATACATTCTCAGGGAGAACTAGTGGTCGTACTGAAGAACTGAATTGGATATTGGTTTATCCACAACGTTGTTTTTTTTTATCTATTCGCATCAGGTTCCACCCTTCTTCTGCGGATCCATGCTTATATACGAAGTTTGGATCTAGTGGTGAATTATTAGTTATCGTCTTATATGTGGATGATTTAATTATTGCTAGTAATTCTAGAGCAACGGTAGATGATTTCAAGCTAGCTATTTCGAGGGAACTTAGCATGAAAGACTTGAAAGAACTTGATTGGATACTTGGTATGGCAATCAAACGTGATCGAGAGAAGAGAGTTATGGAAATCTCTCAGACAGCCTATATCGATATGATGCTGGCGAAATTTAGAATGGCTGACTGCAAACCGGTCCTAACGCCCATGGAAGGGACTCTGACGAGAATGGATGGCAACAACGTTTGATTGCCATACCAAGTATCCAATCAAGTTCTTTCAAGTCTTTCATGCTAAATTCCCTCGAAATAGCTAGCTTGAAATCATCTACCGTTGCTCTAGAATTACTAGGAAAAATTAATCATCCGCATATAAGACGATAACTAATAATTCACCACTAGATCCAAACTTCGTATATAAGCATGGATCCGCAGAAGAAGGGTGGAATCCATACCCTCGGAACCATCCATCAATCTTCTTGTGCCAATTACGTCCAGAATGTTTAAGTCCGTACAGCGACTTACGTAATAGACAAACTAGTTCATCTCCATTTGGTCTATATTGCTCATATCCGGGTGGTTGTTTGACATATATCTTTTCTCAAAGGTCTGATTGAAGATAAGCTGTGTCTACATCCATGTTATCCAGCTTATGATCCAATATGCATGCGATTGCCAATATCAAACGTATAGTCGTCATCGATGCAACCGGTGCATAAGTATGGAGATAATCATATCCGTACTCTTGACTATAACCCTTCGCAATAAATCTTGCCTTTCTCCTCACAATAACACCATTCTGATCTCGCTTATCAGTTTCCACCCAGCCACTTGAGATGCACCGTTCTCCCTTCGGTAAGGGGGTTAATTCCCAGGTACCATTTTTTATGTGGGCTTGGTACTCCGCATCCCTGGCTTTCCTCCTTTCAGCTCGCACCTCACTCTCATCTTCCGTAAGATGATAGTCCTCATTGACAATTTCTGAGGCTGCAGCAAAGGCTAAATTACCTCCCATAGTTGTAGATCCATCATCCAATCGACGACGTTCACGAGCATTTGTCCTGCTTCGCGTGCGCCCCACATAATATTATTCATATTCTGAACAATATCATCCGTATCTTTCCATCCTGTCGCCCCCATTTGCGACGGATCATCTCTGACATGATCGATACTACGATCGTCATGTATTTCATCTTGATGTAAATCATCTTCAATGTTACCATCATCTTCAGCAGGTCGTTGGTCATCCTTCTGATGAGCCCCCACTGTCTCCATAGAACCTACGTCATCTACTTCTACATCATCGTGTAGTTCAACTCTCGAAACTGGTTGTTTCTGCTTCATTGCTGGAAACGTTGCCTCATCAAATGTCACATGACCAGATTTGATGTATTTTCCAATAGAAGGCATATAAATTCGATAACATTTAGGATTGTTCCCTATGTCATCGTATCCAATCAGGATCCCTTCAACAGCACGATCATCAAATTTCCCTCTCCTGATAGACGTATCATGGACAAATGCCTTGCATCCAAAAACTCTGAGATACTTCATATTCGCGTGTTTTCCAAACATTTTGTAGTATGGCGTTTCCCCTGGTCCCAATGCAGAAGTTCTAGATCGGTTTAGAATATAGGCAGCAGTGTTGAGGGCTTCAGCCCAGAAGCGTTTTCCCAGTCCGGCTTGTAAGCGGAGGCTCCGCGCCATATTTGATAATATGTGCCATGACTTCTCGGCAACTCCATTATCTTGTGGTCCATATGGCATGCTAAAATGTTGTCTGATGCCATGATTTTCACAGAAATTCTTGAAGTCTACACCGGTATTTTCACCTCCATTATCGGATCTCAATCCAGTCAAAGTCTTCACTTTACTATCACGGTGTAATACATTCATATCTTGAATGTATCTCCTCAAGCAATCTAAGGATTCCGATTTGCACTTCATTGGATATACCACCCTCCATCGGGTGTAATCATCCGTAAATCCGATCCCATATCGTGCGCCTCCAAGTGATTATACTTCGACTGGTCCAAGTACATCTGTATGAACTAATTCGAGAGGCTTGTTCGCCCTCTCCCTAGGCTTGGTCCCGAATCTCATTTTAGTTTGTTTCGCACGTTCACAAGTGCCACAAACACCAGGTTTCTTAATCCCCTTTGGTACTCCGGTACCGTCGATTTCACCCATTTGCCTCATGTACTCATAGTTCGTATGTCCGAACCTCTGGTGCCATAATTCGGGTGAGCTACCTACATTAGCCTCCTCACATTTTTTACCATAGTAGTCTAACAAAGACATGTTATCTACTTTTCTCATCGGCAAGCATGTGTCACCCTTTTGAATCGTACCCTTTCCTTCACGGATAACGATTTTTCCACCAGCTTTATCTATTTTAGCCATAGATAATAGATCGCGACTCAGATCGGGTACTACAATAACATCCTTGAACTTAACACCCTTTATTTTGCCAGCCATCACTGTGCTTCACTTCCATGAGCCAGTCTCCGATGTAACATACTTCTAGTTTCTCCCCGTTTGCCACATATACGTGACCATAATGTCGTCTGACATTAGTCAATCCCGTAGTGTCTCTCTCCATATCTGCTTGTTCGGCGACACAAAGTGTAGTTTATATTCGTCAAGTACTTATGGACCTCGGATTAAAGCAAGATGAGCCTACTATGATTATGGATGATAATCAAGCTTGCATTGCGATGAGCAATAATCCGATTATTCAAAAGAGGACAAAGCACATCGATGTTCGATACCATTTTGTGCGTGAGAAAGTTGAGAGTAAGGAAGTGGAACTGGTATACCTTCCTACTCAGCATCAACTTGCGGATATTTTAACTAAACCCTTATCTAGTATTCGATTAGCGATGATACGTAATCGAATAATGGGTTGTGAGTTTTAATTGGAATTTGGGAGGCAGTTTTTGGGATAAGCTGCAGATGTATTGGAGATGAGAGATATAGTTCTTATCTTAAGTGTGCGAATCATGGGATTTACTGCTGTGGATCATACATAATGATTAGGAGTACGAGTGGGGATGACGCGAATATAAGGATGACATGATGATGCTAAGGGAGCATAAGATCGGCGATAGGAGGTTAAGCGAGCCGAGGAGGTTGAGCGAGCCATCTTACAATGTTGCACCTATATCCTTTATGGATCCAACAGTCTGTATCATGATGTGCTGTTTGCTATTGTGTCATGTCATGGTTTGCGTCCACCTCATCATTTGTATGTTATATCATTGTACGACAACAGGACTGGTGTCGACCAGTGTCTTTGATTGTCTTTGGTTATCTTAGTACGAGATTCTTGGGTGAATCGTTGGTCCACATTCTCAGGGAGAACTAGTGGTCGTACTGAAGATTCAATTGGGTATTGGGTTACCTGTGGTATTAGTTTGATTGTTCGCATCAATAGGAGTTCTCTCTCTACACTCTGTCTGTCAGCTAATAAGATTTAATTTTGATGAGAGACCGCATGGTCATTGATGCGCTTGACGCGAATATAAGGATGACATGATTGTACTAAGGGAGCATGAGATCAGTGATAGGAGGTTAAGTGAGCCATCTTACAGTGTTGCACCTACGTCTTTATGTCTTTAACCGATGTGGCTACGTCGGATCGATCAAATGTGGGATTGTTGAAATGAGTGAGAGAAAAAGACGCAACAAATTCAGTGCCAGTGTTTCCTCCCGAAAGCGTATTTTCCTCTCTTTTTGAAAAAAAAAATAAAGTAGAACCTACATGTTGAATCGTTTTTCTGTGAATGTTTTGTCATTTCTTTCTATTTGGGTGAAGATTGAAGATAGACCAACCGTAGTAGGCCAACCGTCGTAATACAAAAGTTTCATTGCAATTGTCATGTGTTTGTTATCATGTGTTTGTTATTGTCTGAGGATTAGCGTCGTGCAAGAAAACTTTTGAACAAGATACGTCGTTGATCGGCTGCTCGTTGTTTGGTCAATCAAGGTTTGTCTTGCATTTTTTTGCTAACCTTAAGACATGACGATGTTTCCATTTAATAGAATTTGATTGTCTTTTGAATGCTTTCTCCTTATGGCTTAAGTGATGCGAATAAACAAACCAAAACTGCCACGGGAGTAACCCAATACCCGATTAATTCTTCAGTACGACCACTATTCTCCCTGAGAATGTAGACCAATGATTCACCCAAGAATCTCGTACTAAGATAACGATACGACAAACAACCAAAGACACTGGTCGACGCCAGTCCTGTTGTCGTACGATAATATAACATACAAATGATTAGGTGGACGCAAACTATGACATGATATTGTAGCGATCAGCACATCGTGATACAGACTGTTATATCTACAGCTGATCCCACAGCTGTCTCTAGATCCCAATTAAGACTTATAGCCCATCATTCGATCACGTATCATTGCTAATCGAATACTCAATAAGGGTTTAGTTTGAATATCCGCAAGTAGATGCTGAGAAGAAATGTAAAACAGCTTTACTTCTTTACTCTCAACTTTCTCACGCACAAAATGATATCGAACATCGATATGCTTAGTCCTCTTATGTGTAATCGGATTATTGCTCATTGCAATACAAGCCTGATTATCCTCCATAATCATAGCAGGTTCATCTTGCTTAAATAGGTCCATAAGTAGTTGACGAATATAAATTGCAGTTTGTGCCGCTGAGCAAGTAGATATAAGCTCCGATTCAGCAGGCGACAGAGCTACCACATCTTGTTGCTTGGCTCGCCAATCAATTGTAGCAATATTATCACCATGACTCAATGTAAAAGCATAACCAGACGTCGAACGTCTATTATCTTTCTCCCCAGCATAATCTGCGTCCGCGTATCCTACCAGGGTAAATGATCCCGTAGTATTACCGGTATATTTGAGTCCAATCTCACGAGTACTCTTCAGGTACCTTAATACACGTTTTGCAGCAATCCCATGTTCTGTACTAGCTGCTTGCAAGTGTTTTCCCAATAATTGCACCGCAAATGCAATATCTGGACGTGTGACCAGTGCTGCATACAATAAGCAACCCACTAGCTTCATGTATTCACTATCTGGCTTGATTTCCTTGCATTTCGTTTTGGTCAGTGTTCCTTCCATCGGTGTTAAAACTGGTTTGCAATCAGCCATTCCAAACTTATCGAGTACCATATCAAAAGCCGTTTGAGAGATTTCCATAACTTTCTTCTCTCTATTACGTTTGATTGCCATACCCAGTATCCAATCAAGTTCCTTCAAGTCCTTCATGCCAAATTCCTTTGAAATAGCTTGCTTGAATTTATCGGCCATTGTCCTAGAATTACTAGCAATAATTAAATCCTCTACATATATGACGATAACCAATATTTCACCACTAGATCCAAATTTGACAAATAAGCATGGATCCGCAGAAGAATAATGGAAATCGTATCCTCGGAACCATCCATCAATCTTCTTATGCCAGTTACGTCCAGATTGCTTCAGGCCATATAATGACTTATGCAATAGACAAACTAGCTCTTCCCCGTCTGATCCATACTGATCATATCCAGGTGGCTGCTTGACTTATATCTTTTCTTAAAGGTTTGATTGAAGATAAGCTGTGTCTACATCCATGTTATCCAGTTCTAAGTCCACAATACACGCCAAAGCTAATATCAAACGAATAGTCGTCATCGATGCAACCGGTGCATAAGTGTGAAGGTAGTCGTAGCCAAACTCTTGAGTTTAACCTTTGGCAATAAATCTTGCCTTTCTTCTCACAATAACAGCATTCTGATCTCTTTTATCTGTTTCCACCCAGCCACTCGAGATGCAATGTTCTCCCTTCGGTAAAGGGATTAATTCCCAGGTACCGTTTTTGTGTGGGTCTGGTACTCTGCATCTTTGGCTTTCTTCCTTTCTGTTCGCACCTCACTCTCATCTTCCGTGAATATAGTCCTCATGGACGACTTCTGAGGCTGCAGCGAAGGCCAAATCACCTCCCATGGTTACTAATCCATCAACCAAACGATGATTTTCGCGAGTCTTTGTCCTGCTTCGCGTGCGCCCCATGTTATTCATATTCTGGATAATATTATCCGTGTCTCTCCATCCTGTCGCCCCCACTTGCGACGGATCCTCCCTGACATGATCGACATCACGATCATCGGGTATTTCATGTTGATGTAAATCATCTTTGATGCCGTCATTATCCGCACTTGTATCAGTAGGTAGTACCTCATCTTCCTGATGAGCCCCCACTGATTTCATAGAATCCTTATCATCTTCCTCATTATGATAAGTTTCAACTCTAGTATTAGGTTGCCTCATGCTCCCCGGGAATGTCTCTTCATCAAACGTGACATGACTAGATCTGATGTATTTTCCAAGAGAAGACATATAAATTCGATAACATTTAGGGTTGTTCCCTATGTTATCATATCCAATCATGATCCCTTCTAGAGCGCGATCATCAAGTTTCTTGTAACAGATGTATTGTGCACAAATGCCTTGCATCCGGAGGTTCTAAAATGCTTGACGTTTGCATGCTTTCCGAACATTTTATAGTAGGGCGTTTCACCTTGGCCCAATGCAGAAGTCCTAGTACGGTTTAAAATATAGGTCGCAGTGTTGAAGGCTTCAGCCCAGAAACGTTTTCCCAATCCAGCTTGTATGCAAAGACTTCGAGCCATATGTAACAATATATGCCATGACTTCTCGGCAACTCCATTATCCTGCGGTCCATATGGTATACCAAAATCTTGTCTAATACCATGATAAGAAGGAAGCCATTACACAAGCGACCCTGTATTTTCCATCCACCAGATATACGTCAAACGGTTCTATTTCGATGCGCAGTGCCTGAAACTGATAATTCAAAGGAATTTTGTGCAATTTCGCAGTTGGATATCCCCAGGCACCCGTTTGTCCGATGTCCGCCAAATAAAACTTATAGTTACCCTTGGTGATCTTATCTCTTGCCTGTACAACCCAATTAGGATCGCTATCTATACCACTGTACCGTGGAACTCCAACGTACGCCGCAATTTGTGTCGATTCCCCCAAACCGAATTCGAACACAGAACTGGCATCGTAGTATATACTTCCGAGTAGAACACGGTCGCTTTCCGTTAGTCCACCGGAGGATAAATTTTTCCCTTTCCATTCGTTGACATTAAATTCGGTACGTATTGATGGCAGCTTAATCATATCAGATGAGGCGTTGATGCTGTCGTGGTATACCTCCTTATAGAGATCATCAAATCCTTAGCCGGAAATCTCCGTCTCTAGTTTGTCATTAAAGGTTCGAGTGTCAACCCAGCTCATAGCATTACATTTTCCGGACAGAGCAAGCGTGTGTTTGCCCGTCGATAAGAGTGACGCACAATAACCAGCCACGAAGCAAATGATAAGCAATCCCAAAGTGGGCGCACTTGGAGATTTTCTCAAGAACTTGTACTTGGTCGCACGATTTATAAGGCCTTGGTTAGTTATGCAAATGGATTGCGGGTTTATGTGTACCTCCACTTTTGCTATGCGGGTGGAAGGGGAAGGGAGATAGTAGGATGTGGGATGTACGATGAGAAGATGCGCGAAGAAGGGAGATGGAGTTCTCTCTCCTGCTACCTTCTTCTGTAGGCAATGGAGTCAATTTCCAGGTACTTTTTTTTATGTGGGCATGGTACTCTGCATCTTTAGCTCTCTTTAACTCAGCTTGGACATTACCTTGATCCTCTTTGTAATGACAATTCGCATTTATTATTTCTGATGCTGCGGTGAAGGTTAAATCATTTCTCATGGTTACAAAATCATCATACAATCAATAATGCTCACGACCTTTTGTTTTGCTGCGTGTTGATGCTAATAAACAAATCAAAACGCCGCGGGTAACCCGCCGAAAGCCCCTCATTTCCTCACTCCCTTTCTCCCTCCCTCCCTTTCTAATTCCCGCCCTCCTCATTGGTGGGGCTTAGGGGGGGAGTGGACGAGGCGATATTGCTCATGAGCAAGACACCGCGGGCGAAGGAGGGAGGGAGGAGAGGTGGCGGGATCTGGAGGGAGGGAGGGTGGGAGAGAGGGAGGAAGGGAGCCGGATTATAACGGGTAAGCCGGCGGGCACGAGAGAGAGGAAAGCTTTGGCGATAATTCAGACAAACCACATCTGTATCGAGTGAACGCGTATTTTTAATGTTAAATGTATCCTAAAAAAGAAGGCAACAAGGAAAGAAGAAGCAACCTTTTTTCCTTCCTAGAGAAAGCAGCCCTTTCCCCCCAGAGACACAAGGAGAAAAGAACTCGCTTGTACGTCATTTCGTGATATCCTGAAGCCCTGCAATCCTGTAAGTGGCACTTATTCATCTCTGAATGATGGCAGTGGACCTACAAACATCTGCTCAGGGATAGATGGGAGGGACCCGTGCGCACCAAAGTAAAGCATCTCCACATTGCCCGTAAACTGTTTTACCTCATCAATCAGCTTATAGGTGTCATCAGCAGTAATCTAATTGGAGAGCTCATACTCCATTTCTTCCACTTCCATCTTGATTACCCCATAGTCAACCTTCGCGATATTCAAAGTGCGCGTGACACTACCAAGTTGCCAGAAACCATTCTCATTTTGGGATGTTTCTTAAGGGCATATTTGAATTCTTTTTTATTTATGATTTAACTTTTCCGCTCTCGCTTTCCTATAAAATGTTCGTCTCACTTCGCAAGGCTTTGCCAGGATTCCAACAAAATTCTGGTGATTTTCGGATCGCGCACAGCAATGCGGAAAAAAGTAGGCAGATTGTATCCAGGACCTGGTGATTTGAAATAAATGCCAGGCATGGATGACGAATAAATAGATGAACTCCCCCCAGGAACACAAGACAACTTCGAATCCTAAACCTCGTTCTTGACTCTCAATCCTTCATCTCATGCCTGAGGTGTGCACCTCGCATAACGATTCCCACAATGCTCAAGTCCAACTCAACGGCCCTCTCTACTAATCTATATCGCGCTTGTTTCTTACCAGCACTTCGAACCGGCGTGCCTGCGGCGCTCGCCAACCTGACGGCCTCAGCAGTCGTCTCAACATCGTGTGTATCCA
>Ga0209925_1000760_pt1 | contig 16345 bp, 14 predicted proteins | sample SalPonR2_A_D1_MG_FD_185702 | JGI IMG/M metagenome (GOLD analysis project Ga0209925, IMG submission 185702) | Salt pond soil microbial communities from South San Francisco under conditions of wetland restoration - Salt Pond MetaG R2_A_D1_MG... ...
GTTCAACTACAAGGGCTTCGGCTGGACGCTGGTGCAGGCGGCGAGCAACAACGACATCGAACTGTTGCTCGCGGTGTCGGTGGTCTCGGTCATCGTCGTGCTGGTGACGCAGCTCATCTCGGATATCGGCTATGTCTATCTCAATCCGCGCATCAGCGTCAGCTAAGGGAAGGGTCGAACCATGGACGCACTAAGCTGGGGCGAGATCATCCTGCGGATCCTGACACAGTTCATACCTGTCTGGATCGCGCTCATCGCCACCTTCGCTCTGTCGATCACCTTAAAGCGGCGCCTCGGTCTTTATGGCAAGCTCTTTGACAGTCCTATCGGCATGGTGGGCTTTGCACTGGTGATGTTCTGGGTTTTCACAGGCATTTTCGGCGGCGCGTTCGATCTGATCACAACGCATGACGTGCTCGACCAATCCGCCACGATGAAGAACAAAGGACCCGGCACGCCCTATACCAAGCTGATGGGCGAGGTCGCGCCGGATGCCTATCCCTTTTACCTGCTGGGCGGCGACAATCTGGGGCGCGACGTGTTCAGCCGCATGGTTGTTGGCGCATGGGAGGTGATCAAGATCGCGCCTTTCGCCAGCCTCTTCGCCTTCATGGTGGGCATCACGCTCGGCCTGCCGGCAGGGTATTACGGTGGCAAGCTCGACACGCTCCTGTCCTTCCTCGCGAACCTGATCCTCGCCTTCCCGGTGATCCTGCTCTTCTACCTGCTGGTCACGCCCGAGATCGTGCTGACCGGCATCCCGGTCTATATGGCGGCGGTCCTCTTCATCTTTCCCATCGTGTTCCTCGTGCTGTTGTGGAACTCGCGCTTTCACACGCAACCCGGGACGCGCAACCTCTATGTCGGCGTGACGCTTATCGTGGGGCTCTGGCTCTATTCCGGCATCGCCTGGAATGCCGACCCACTGGGCCTCGTGAGCTTTCCACCCAACCTGCTGGTGGTCTTCGTGGCGGTGGTCTTCGTCAACTCGCCCACCGTGTTTCGCATCGTGCGCGGCCTGACCATGGACATCAAGACCCGCGATTACGTCGCCGCCGCGCAAACCCGGGGCGAGGGGGCGTGGTACATCATGTTGTGGGAAATCTTGCCCAATGTGCGCGGGCCGCTCTTGGTCGATTTCTGCCTGCGCATTGGCTATACCACGATCCTCTTGGGAACGCTCGGGTTTTTCGGCCTTGGCCTCAGCCCCGAGAGTCCGGACTGGGGCAGCACGATCAACGAGGGACGCAAGCTCCTGTCGCTCTACTTGCACCCCGCCTTGCCCCCCGCATTTGCTCTTCTGAGCCTTGTTCTGGGGCTGAACCTGCTGGCCGACGGCCTGCGGGAAGAGAGCCTGCGGGATTGAGTATTTATGGAAAAATGAAGGAGATGGACATGACCACGCGGGATTGTGACGGACCGATCCTCGAGATCGAGAACCTGTCGATTTCCTTCTTCACCCGGTTGCGTGAAATCCCCGCCGTGATGGATTTCTCTGTGACGGTGCAGCCTGGTGAGGCCGTGGGACTTGTGGGCGAGTCCGGTTGCGGCAAGTCCACCGTGGCGCTTGGCGTGATGCAGGATCTCGGCGTCAACGGTCGTATCGTGGGCGGCTCGGTCCGCTTCAAGGGGCAGGACCTGAGCCAGATGAGCGCGGCGGAGTTGCGCCACATGCGCGGCAACGAGATCGCGATGATCTATCAGGAGCCGATGGCGTCGCTCAATCCGGCGATGAAAGTAGGCCACCAGTTGATCGAAGTGCCGATGATCCACGAAGGCATTTCCGAGAAGGACGCTTGGGCGCGCGCGCTCGAAGTGGTGAACGACGTCAAGCTGCCCGATCCCGAACGGATCATGAAAAGCTATCCGCATCAGCTCTCCGGCGGGCAGCAGCAGCGCATTGTGATTGCCATGGCGCTGATGTCGAAACCATCGCTGCTGATCCTCGATGAGCCTACCACCGCGCTCGACGTGACGGTCGAGGCAGCTGTGGTGGAGCTGGTCAAGGATCTGGGCCGGAAATACGGCACCTCGATGCTGTTCATCAGCCACAATTTAGGGCTGGTTTTGGAAACCTGCGACCGTATCTGCGTGATGTATTCCGGCGAGGCTGTGGAAACGGGCAGCATCAGGGACGTGTTCGACGAAATGCAGCACCCCTATACACAGGCACTCTTTCGCTCGATTCCGCTGCCGGGGGCCGACAAGAACAGTCGCCCGCTCAAGGCCATTCCCGGTAACTTTCCCTTGCCGCATGAACGCCCGCAGGGGTGCAACTTCGGACCGCGCTGCGACTATTTCCAGAGCGGCCACTGCGATGTCGGTGACATTCCGATGGCCGTGATCGAAGGCGATGACCGCCACTTCACCCGCTGCCTGCGTCACCACGAAATCGACTGGCAGGCACCGATCGAAGCGATGGCGCAGCATGAGGCGGGTGAGCCGGGCCGCGTCGTGCTCAAGATGGACAAGCTCAAGAAATATTACGAGGTCGCGGCGAATGCGCTTTTCGGCGGTGGCGGGGCGACAAAGGTGGTGAAGGCCAACGAGACCCTCAGTTTCGAGGCCTGCGAGAGCGAAACGCTGGCCATTGTCGGCGAATCGGGCTGCGGAAAATCCACCTTCGCCAAGGTATTGATGGGGCTGGAGACGGCGACGGAGGGGCAGATCCTGCTCGACAACCGCAATATAGAAGACATTCCCATCGAAAAGCGCGACACTCAGACCGTGGCCGATGTGCAGATGGTTTTCCAGAACCCGTTCGACACGCTAAATCCGTCGATGACCGTGGGCCGCCAGATCATTCGCGCGCTGGAGATATTCGGGATCGGGGCGTCAGATCGGGAGCGCCGCGACGAAATGCTGCGCCTGCTCGATCTGGTCAAGTTGCCACGCGAGTTCGCAGACCGCATGCCCCGGCAACTCTCGGGTGGGCAGAAACAGCGTGTCGGCATCGCCCGCGCCTTTGCCGGTGGTGCGCGGATCGTGGTTGCCGATGAACCGGTGTCGGCGCTCGACGTGAGCGTCCAGGCTGCCGTCACTGATCTGCTGATGGAAATCCAGCGCAAGCAAAAGACGACGCTGCTCTTCATCTCTCACGACCTCAGCATCGTGCGCTATCTCAGCGACCGGGTCATGGTAATGTACCTGGGCCATGTGGTCGAAATGGGCACCACCGATCAGGTCTTCTCGCCCCCCTATCACCCCTATACCGAGGCGCTGCTCTCGGCGGTGCCGATTGCCGATACCAGCGTCGAAAAGCGCCATATCGTGCTTGAGGGGGACGTGCCTTCTGCGATGAACCCGCCGCCCGGCTGCCCGTTCCAGACGCGCTGCCGCTGGAAATCCGAGGTGCCGAACGGGCTGTGCGAGAGAGAGGTGCCCCCGGTGCGCGACCTCGCCCCCGGACATCAGGTCAAATGCCATCTATCGCAGGAGATGCTGGACCGGATGGAGCCGGTGATCAAGATCGCGGCGGAATAGTGCCTGCGCCCTGCGGAAGCTTATCGGGATTGCGCATCACGTAAATCCAGTTGATCCGCCCTTTCTCATCAATGGCCAGACTATAGAGTACATCGTCCTCGCCCCCTTCGAGAATAGCAAGCGCGGGCGCGCCGTTGGCCAGCACGATGCGTGGCGAGAACGATCCCCGCCGCGAGGCCACCGCGAGGATGACCTGTGCCACCTCGTCGGCTCCGTGCAGGGGGCGCAACGCCGCCCGCGCCTTGCCGCCGCCATCGCTGATCGCGGTGACATCGGGGGCCAGCAGCGCGAGCACAGCAGCGTGATCCTGTGCCATGGCGGCCTGCGCGAAACGGGTCAGAAGGTCACGCGCGCCTTCCGGGTCGGGCGCAAAGCGCGGGCGCGCCTCGCGCAGCCGCTGCGCGGCGCGGCTGACCATCTGGCGACAGGCGGCCTCGGACTTGGCCAAGGTGTCGGCGATCTCGGCATAATCGGCATCGAACACCCGCCGTAGGAGAAAGGCCGCGCGCTCTTCGGGCGAAAGCCGCTCCATCGCCCAGAGAAGGGCCAGATGACAGTCCTGCGCGAGACTCAGATGCGCCTCGCCATCTGCATGGTCATGCTCGCGGATCAATGGCTCCGGCAGCCAGGGGCCGACATAGGTCTCGCGGCGGTGGCGCGCGCTGCGCAGCGCATCGACCGAGAGCCGCGCCGTGACCTGCCTTAGCCAGGCACCTGGGTGCGCCACATCTTGCCCGGCCCGCGACCAGCGCAGCCAGACCTCCTGCACTACGTCCTCCGCCGCCGCGCGTTCGCCCAGCATACGATAAGCGAGGTTTATCAGATGCGGGCGCGCGGCCTCGAACGGGTTCAGGTCTGGATGGGTCATCGTCATGATCTTACGACCGGATGGTCGGTGCCGCCCAGTGTGATCTTCTGGCAAGCCCCGCCATGACCAAGCCCACGCTTGAGCACCGGGTAAACCCGGCCCGAGGCCGCGGCAAAAGCGGCGGCTATGGCGGCCCGCTCGCCATGGCACGCGCGAATCTCATCACGAAATGTGGCTGCATCCTGCGCACCCTCGATGGCCGCCTTGGCGAAAAGAAACCCCAGACCGACCGGGCCCGCGGCCTCAAAGTCGCGCCGCAGGCAGGCCGCGATGCGCTCGGGCGCAACCCCCATTCTGACAGCATCGTTGCAGACCAACTGCGCGCAGCTGCCACAGTCGCCATCAAGTACCGAAGCGAGAATCGCCCCCGCCCAGATATCTGGATTCGACCCGGTCAAACGAGTGATCGCGGGCAGGAAGAGATAGCGGAGCCCCGCCTTGGGCCAGACCAGCGTGGCCTCCTGCATGTAGGTCGTGTCATAGTCATGTTTCTGGGTAAAACGCTGAAAGCCCCGATTCAGAAGCCAGCCGATCATGGCGCGACCTGCCGCACTCTGGGCATCATCCAGACCGACATGAGCGCCAGAAGACCAGGCAGCACCGTCCCGACCAGGGCCTCTGCGCCACCATGCCCACCGTGATGCAACGCTTCGATTACGTGCAGCGCACCGTGTAGCGCCGGGAAACCGGCCCCGACCAGCGCGATACGCCAGTCCCGAAGATGCGCCCCGTAGGCCAATGCGACCGCGGAAACGGCAAAGGCTAGCCCGACATCCCGCGCGAAATGGACATTGAGCGGACCGCTCTCGGCGACACCGGGGATCGTAGTGTAGAAACCCGCCGGCGAAATCAGCAGCCAGAGCGCGGTAATCGCGAACCACGCGGCCAGGACGAAAAGTGGAAATCGTGTCATGCAGCACCTCCTTTGCCCCTAAGACGAGGCAGAGGCGCGCCTTGTGACAGTCGCTCATGAAAAAAACCGGCGCAGCCATGCCGCGCCGGGTCTCTTCTGGCCGCGCGGCGGTTATTGACCCGCGATCATTTCCGCCTGTTTCACGATCACCTCGGCTTGCTTGATCGACGCGATATCGACGAGACGGCCCTTGTAGGTTGTTGCTCCCTCTCCGCGCGCCTTGGCCTCTTCCATGGCTTTCAGGATTTCGCGCGCTTCCTCGACCGCCGCGTCGGACGGCGTGAAAATCTCATTGGCAAGGGCGATCTGCTTGGGGTGGATTGCCCATTTGCCGACCATCCCGAGCGTGGCAGACCGGCGCGCCTGTGCGCGAAAGCCCTCGTCATCCGAGAAATCGCCGAATGGCCCGTCCACCGGCAACAACCCGTGGGTGCGGCACGCCGCGACGATGGCGGTTTGCGCCCAATGCCACGGGTCGGACCAGTATTTCGCGCCCTCATGCAGCATGTAGTAATTCTCCTGCGTGCCGCCAATGCCGGTGGTGGACATACCCATCGAGGCCGCGAAATCGGCAGCACCGAGACTCATCGCCTGCATGCGGGGCGAGGCAGCGGCGACCTCCTCGACATGCGCGATGCCCGCGGCGGATTCGATGATCACCTCGAAACCGATGCGCTTTGTGCGTCCCTTGGCGGCCTCAATCGCGGTGACGAGCGCATCGACGGCGTAGATATCCCCGGCACAGCCGACCTTGGGGATCATGATCTGATCGAGTCGGTCACTGGCCTGTTCAAGAAGATCAACTACATCACGGTACCAGAACGGTGAATCAAGGCTGTTGATGCGCACCGAAAGAGTTTTCTTGCCCCAGTCTACGCTGTTGATCGCCTCGATCGTATTCTTGCGCGCCACATCCTTGTCGGTGGGGGCCACAGAATCCTCGAGGTCGATATTGATCACGTCTGCAGCACTTGCCGCCATTTTCTCGAACAGCTTGGTGTTGGAGCCGGGGCCGAACAGCTGACAGCGGTTGGGGCGAGCGGGGGGCGGCGGTTGCAGGCGAAAGCTCATCTTTGGGTCGCTCCATTGGTTAAGGAAATTGCGTGAACATCGCGGCTTTGGGTATGAAATTGCGCATTACACTGCAAGCGGCTTTTCGGTCTCGGGTTAAATTGGCAATGGGTTAGCATGGATTGCAGAAAATTCGAGCCTTTACCGAATTCACGACAGGATCATGCTATATTTCTTCCTTTTGCATTGAAATACGTATGAAATCGCGTTTGACTCGTCGGAAATTCCCTTCAATTTGGAACGCTTGGAGCATCTACCATGATCGAGACCCCCTATCTGTTGTTCCTGGGCGATGCGCCCGACATGCTGGCCGCCAAGGTGGCCATCGGCATCCGCGACTGGCGCCCCGAGAACGCACTGGGCCAGGTCCGGCTGCCGGGCTGCGGGGCCGATCTGGGGCTGATCGATATGACGCTGGAGGAGGCCAAAGCCGCTGGCGTGCGCACTGTCGTCATCGGCGTCGCCAATCGCGGCGGCATCATCAGCCAGGAATGGAAAAAGGTGCTGGTGGCCGCATTGGAAGAGGGATTCGATCTCGCCTCCGGGCTGCACAACCTGCTCCGCGACGAGCCGGACCTCAAGGCCGTGGCCGAGGCGACCGGGCGCACCCTGCATGACGTGCGCGTGCCTTCGGTGAAATATCCGATCGCCGACGGGGTGAAGCGGCGCGGCAAGCGGTGTCTGGCCGTGGGCACCGATTGCTCGGTCGGCAAGATGTATACCGCCATGGCGATGGAGCGCGAGATGCACGCGCGGGGTATGAAGGCGACGTTCCGCGCCACCGGGCAGACCGGCATCCTGATCACCGGCGACGGTGTGCCACTCGACGCCGTGGTCGCCGATTTCATGGCCGGGTCGGTGGAATGGCTTACGCCTGACAATGACCCTGACCACTGGGACCTGATCGAGGGGCAAGGCAGCCTGTTTCACGTGTCCTTTTCGGGGGTGACAATGGCGCTCATCCATGGTGGACAGCCCGACGCGCTGATCCTGAGCCACGAGCCGACACGGCAGCACATGCGTGGCTTGCCGGGATACACGCTGCCCACGCTGGAGCAGTTGCGCGATACTGCGCTGCCGCTGGCGCGAGTCTCAAATCCCGCCTGTCAGGTGGTTGGCGTGTCGGTCAACACACAGCACATGAACGAGGCCGAGGCGCGTGCCTATCTGGACAAGATCGAGGACGAGATGGGCCTGCCCGCGACCGACCCCTACCGGTTCGGCTCGGCCCCGCTGGTCGAGGCGCTTGCCGCGATTTGATCCGGGGGACGCCTCCGGCGGGAGTATTTTTGGCAAGATGAAAGGGGAGGCGCGTGGAGATTTCAGTGACGCGCGATGTGTTCCGGCTGGCGCAGGTCTTTACCATCAGCCGGGGTTCTCGGACCGAGGCGCAGGTGCTGACGGTGCGGGTGCAGGAGGGCGGCGTGACCGGCTGGGGCGAATGCGTGCCCTATGCGCGCTATGATGAGACGCTGGAGAGTGTGACGGCGCAGATCGAGGGGCTGCCGGGAAGCCTGACGCGCGAGGGGCTCTATGATCTTCTGCCCGCCGGGGCGGCGCGTAATGCGGTGGATTGCGCGCTGTGGGATTTGGACGCGAAAACAAGGGGGTGCCGGGTGTGGGATCTGGCCGGGCTGCCAAAGCCGGGGCCGGAGATCACCGCCTATACCCTGTCGCTCGACAGCGCGGAGGCGATGCAGGCGCAGGCGGCACAACATGCGTATCGCCCCCTGCTGAAGATCAAGCTGGGCACACCCGATGACATGCCCCGGCTGGAGGCGGTGCGACGCGGCGCGCCGAAGGCGAAGATCATCATCGACGCCAATGAGGGCTGGAGCGCGGACGTCTATGCCGATCTCGCACCGCATCTGGTGCGGCTTGGCGTAGCTCTGGTCGAACAGCCATTGCCCTCAGGCGAGGATGAGGCGCTCATTGGCATGGATCGCCCCGTGCCGGTCTGCGCCGACGAATCGTGCCATGACCGGGCGAGCCTGCCCGCGCTCAAGGGCAAATATGACTTGGTCAACATCAAGCTGGACAAGACCGGCGGGCTGACCGAGGCACTGCACCTGCGCGATGCGGCGCGCGCGGAAGGTTACGGAGTGATGGTGGGATGCATGGTGGGCAGCTCTCTGGCCATGGCACCGGCAGTGCTGGTGGCGCAGGGCGCGATAGTGACGGACCTTGACGGCCCGCTTCTCTTGGCCGAAGACCGGGAGAACGCTTTGATGTTTGATGACGCCGGGGTACATCCGCCCGAGGCTGCTTTGTGGGGGTAGGACCATGCGCACTGTCTATGTGAACGGCGAGTATCTGCCGGAGACCGAGGCCACCGTGTCGATTTTCGATCGCGGTTTCCTGATGGCCGATGGCGTCTATGAGGTGACCAGCGTGCTCGGCGGCAAGCTGATTGATTTCGCGGGCCATCTGGCGCGGCTGGAGCGGTCGCTCTCGGAGCTCGACATGAAAAAGCCCGCCGCCCTTGACGATCTGCTGGAGATCCACCGCGAGCTGGTGCGTGTCAACGCCATCGAGGATGGGCTGGTCTATCTGCAGGTCACACGCGGCAGCGATGGTGACCGCGATTTCGTCTTTCCCGATGCGGAGACGACAGAGCCGACGCTGGTACTCTTCACCCAGTCGAAGCCCGGTCTGGCAGACAATCCGGCCGCAAAAAAAGGCATCAAGATTATCAGCATAGAGGATATTCGCTGGGGCCGTCGCGATATCAAGACGGTGCAGCTGCTCTACCCGTCGATGGGCAAGATGATGGCCAAGAAGGCCGGGTGCGACGATGCCTGGATGATCGAGGACGGGCAGGTGACCGAGGGCACGTCGAACAACGCCTATATCGTCAAGGGCAACAAGATCATCACCCGGCATCTGTCGAACGACATCCTGCACGGGATCACCCGCGCCGCCGTGCTGCGCTTTGCCCGCGAGGCGCAGATGGAGGTGGAAGAGCGCAGTTTCACAATCGACGAGGCGCGCGCGGCGGATGAGGCCTTTGTCACCTCGGCAAGCGCGTTTGTGATGCCGGTGGTGGAGATCGACGGGGCCACCCTGGGCGATGGTGCGCCGGGGCGGGTGGCGACGCGGCTGCGTGAGATTTACCTCGATGAGAGCCGCAAGGCGGCGGTGTGAGCGCGGGGCAGATGTACAGGTCAGCGCGTGAATGTGATAAATTAACCGCCTCTGCATTTGCGCACATAAGCTGGGCATAATCGGGGAATTGTGCGCTGCGCGCGCAATGGGCATTCTGCTGTCGACCCAGAAAAGGACGCCATAATGACACCCGTTGACCCCGCTACCCGGATCGGCCATGTGCATCTCAAGGTCTCGGACCTCGAACGCGCCATCGCGTTTTATTCCGGTGTGCTAGGTTTCGAGCTCACGCAATATTACTCCGCCGGACAGGCGGCGTTCCTGTCGGCGGGGGACTATCACCACCATATCGGGCTCAACACCTGGGAGAGCCTCGGGGCCACACCGCCGCCCAAGGGGCATACCGGCCTCTTTCACACCGCGTTTCTCTACCCGGACCGGGCAGCACTCGCCGATGCGCTGCGGCGCGTGGTTGAGGCGGGGATCGCCATCGAGGGCGCGGCGGATCACGGGGTTAGTGAGGCGATTTACATTTCGGACCCGGATCGCAACGGCGTGGAGCTTTACGTCGACAAGCCCATGCATGAGTGGCCACGCGATGCAAGCGGAAACCTGGCCATGGTAAATGAGCCGCTCGATCTGGAACGTCTGCTGGCAGAGGCCCCAGCACGGGGATGATCGCTCTGGACCCTTTCGCGAGACGGGCCTAGGCTGCGCCCGGAGCAAATCTGAGAGGGGACAACATGCCGACCGGCAAGAACATCCGAACCTATTTCGACGGCCAATGGCATGACGGCGACATACCCGTGATGAAGGCCGCCGATCACGGCATGTGGCTGGGCAGCAACGTGTTCGACGGGGCGCGCTATGCCCACGGCCTGACCCCCGATCTCGACAAGCATTGCGCGCGGGTCAATGCCTCGGCGGCGGCGCTGATGGTGACACCGACGGTGGGTGTCGAGGAGATGGTCGAGATCGTGCGCGAGGGGCTGCGCGCCTACCGCAGGGACGCCGCCATCTATATCCGCCCGATGTATTGGGCGATCGACGGCGGCATGTCGGCGATCGTGCCCAAGGAGGGCGGCGATACCGGCTTTGCGATTTCATTGGAGGAAATTCCGATGGCGCCCCCCGGCTTTACCACGACGCTGAGCCGCACAAGGTTTCGCCGACCGGTGATTGAGGATGCCGTGGTCAATGCCAAGGCGGCGTGCCTCTACCCCAACAACGCCCGCATGCTGGCCGAGGCGCGGGCGCGCGGCTTTGGCAATGCGCTGGTCGCCGATGCACTGGGCAACGTGGCCGAGGCGGCGACGGCGAATGTCTTTGCAGTGCGCGACGGCGAGGTGTTCACGCCGGTGCCCAATGGCACGTTTCTGGCAGGGATCACCCGGGCGCGGCATATCGCCAACATGCGCGCCGAGGGGATGCAAGTGCATGAATGCGTGATGAGCTTTGCCGATTTCGACGCGGCGGACGAGGTGTTTCTCTCGGGCAACATGATGAAGGTCACGCCGGTCTCGGCTTTTGAAGAGCGGCGGTATCAGCCGGGACCGGTGACTGAAAAGGTGCGCGAGATGTATTGGGACTGGGCGCATTCCGATGCTGCGCGTATTGCCTGACGGACGCGATCAAAGCGACGCAAGCAGCGCGTCCACCTTTTCCTTGTAAGCCTTCACCTCTGCGGGGATGGCCGCGACACGAGGAGCAGTGCCCGCTGTGCTGCCGCGACCTCGCATCTTGCGATCAGACCAGTTCCGCAGATCGGCGATTGTCTTGCCGCGAAGAAAAGGGTTGGCGTTGACCACGGCACCACCCATCACTGCGAGCACGGACTGACCGGGCTCTGAACTCAGTGCGACATGCGCGCCTTCGGGCACAAGGAAATGTGCGAGATAGAGCCTGCCGGAGGTGATCTGATGCCCTCGGGAACGCAGATTGTCAATTCAATGCGGAGAATGCGCCAGTGCCGCTTGTGGTCAATGCGCCTCGGCCCAGTTCGCCCCCTGCCCGGCATCCACGACCAGCGGCACGTCGAGATGCACCGCCGGGTCCGCGGCGCCCTGCATGACGTCGCGGGCCACGTCGATCAGGCGGTCGATGCTGTCTTCGGCCACCTCGAAGATCAGTTCGTCGTGCACCTGTAGCAGCATCTTGCAGGGCAGCTCCTCGATCGCGGCTGGCATGCGGATCATGGCGCGTCGGATGATGTCGGCGGCGGTGCCCTGAATCGGCGCATTGATCGCGGCGCGGCGGGCAAATCCCGCACGCGGGCCCTTGGCGGAAATCTCGGGTGTGTGGATCTTGCGGCCGAACAGGGTCTGAACAAATCCGTGTTCCTTGGCAAAGGACACGGTGTCGTTCATGTAATCCTTGATGCCCGGAAAGCGTTCGAAATAGCGGTCGATGAAGCCCTGCGCCTCTGACCTTGGAATGCGCAGGTTACGGGCGAGGCCAAACCCCGAGATACCGTAAATCACCCCGAAATTAATCGCCTTGGCCTGACGACGCACCTCGGGAGTCATCTCGTCCATCGGTACATTGAACATCTCGCTCGCGGTCATGGCGTGGATGTCCTGCCCATCGCGGAACGCCTGTTTCAGGCTGTCGATCTGCGCCACATGGGCAAGGATTCGCAGTTCGATCTGGCTGTAATCGAGACTGACCAGACGATTTCCCGGCTCGGCGACAAAGGCCTCGCGGATGCGGCGACCCTCTTCGGAGCGAACGGGGATGTTCTGCAGGTTCGGGTCGGTCGAGGCGAGGCGCCCGGTATTGGCCCCGGTCTGCACATAAGATGTGTGCACCCGGCCCGTCTCGGGGTCGATGTGATCCTGCAGCGCGTCGGTATATGTCGATTTGAGTTTCGAGAGTTGCCGCCAGTCGAGGACGCGAGCGGGCAGTTCGTGTTCCGTCGCCAGATCCTCCAGCACATCGGCTCCGGTCGCATAGGCCCCGGTTTTGCCCTTCTTGCCACCCTCCAGACCCATCTCGTCAAACAGGATCTCTCCCAACTGCTTGGGCGAGCCGACGTTGAAGCTGCGCCCGGCCAATTCGTGGATTTCAGACTCCAATCCAGCCATTTTCTGCGCGAACTTGCCCGACATGGCGCGCAGCGTGTCGCGGTCCACCTTTACGCCTTGCCGCTCCATCCGGGCAAGGACCGGGACAAGCGGGCGTTCGAGCGCTTCATAGACCGTGGTCACACGGGCGCGGTGCAGCTGCGGCTTGAATACATGCCACAGGCGCAGAGTTATATCGGCATCCTCGGCAGCGTACTTAACCGCCTTGTCAAGTGGAACGCGGTCAAAGGTGATCGCGGATTTGCCTGAACCCAAGAGCGACTTGATCGGGATTGGCTCGTGGCTGAGATAGCGCTCCGACAGCGTGTCCATGCCGTGCCCATGTTCACCCGCATGCAGTGCGTAGGACATCAGCATGGTGTCGTCGATGGGGGCGATGGTGATGCCGTGGCCCGCGAGGATCTTGGCATCGTATTTCATGTTCTGCCCGATCTTGATGATCGCGTCATCCTCGAGCACCGGCTTCAGCGCCGCCAGCACATCCTGCATCGGCACCTGCCCTTCGGCCGGCGTATCTGTGCTGAACAAATCGTCCGCCGCGCCGTCCTTGTGCGCGAGCGGGATATAACAGGCGGTCCCGGGCGTGGTGGCGAGCGATATCCCCACCAGATCGGCTTGCATTTCATTGAGCGAGGTGGTCTCGGTGTCGATGGCGACGAAGCCCTGCCCGCGGATCATGGTGATCCACTCATCCAGCGTCTTCATGTCGCCGACGCGCGTGTAGGCGTCCGGCTCTATTTCCGGCCAATCAAGCGCGTCCGGCCCATTCTCTGCCGCCTGTGCCTCAGGTTCGGGGATAACCGGCGCATCCTCACCTAATGCATCGGCGATCCGTTTGGAAAGCGTGCGAAACTCCATATCAACCAAAAACCCGAGCAGCGTATCGGGATCGGGATCGCGGACCTGTAGATCGTCGAGCGTGAAATCGAGCGGAGTGTTGCAGTCGAGTTGCACAAGCCGTTTCGACATCTCGATCTGTTCGCGCTTCTCGATCAGGGTCTCGCGGCGCTTGGGTTGCTTGATTTCATCGGCGCGGTCGAGGAGTTCTTCGAGGGAGCCAAATTCGTTGATCAACAGGGCCGCGGTCTTGATCCCGATTCCGGGCGCGCCGGGGATGTTGTCGACACTGTCACCAGCCAGAGCCTGCACGTCGACCACCCGATCCGGGGCAACGCCGAACTTCTCACGCACGCCATCGACATCTATGCGGCGGTTCTTCATCGCGTCAAGCATCTCGACGCCGTTACCCACGAGCTGCATCAGGTCCTTGTCGGAACTGATTATTGTCACCCGCCCACCCAGATCGCGCGCCTGACACGCCAGGGTCGCGATGATGTCGTCGGCCTCGAACCCTTCGATTTCCTCGCAGGCGATATTGAAGGCGCGGGTGGCCTCGCGCGTAAGCGGGATCTGCGGGCGCAGGTCCTCGGGCATTGCTTCGCGGTTGGCCTTGTAGGCATCATAGAGGTCGTTGCGGAACGTATGGCTGCCCTTGTCGAATATCACCGCCACATGGGTCGGGGCATCATGGCCGTTGTTGCCTTCGACATAGCGTTGCAGCATGTTGCAAAATCCCGACACCGCGCCGATCGGCAACCCGTCGGATTTTCGCGTCAGCGGCGGCAGCGCGTGATAGGCCCTGAATATAAAAGCCGAGCCGTCGATCAGATGCAGATGACAGCCTTTTCCGAATGACATGGGTCGCCCTCCCGATCAGGCTTCATCTTGCACTAAGTATCCAAATTCCGAACCTGGTCAGAGGCGCAGCGGTGGTCGATCAGACCTTGCCCGCGAAATCGCGGTGAATAAGCTTGGCATCACAATAGGGACATTCGACATAGCCTGTCTCGCGTGGGATTTGCAGCCAAACGCGGGGATGACCCAGGGCACCCTCACCCCCGTCGCAGGCGACACGGTAGTTGTCCACGATACGGGTTTCCGGAGCTTCGGTTACCATGGGGGCGTTTCCTTTTGCCGTGCTTTCCACTAGGTGCGAATATGAGTGAAGCCAAGCCGAGGGGCAAGAGCAGCATGGCCGCAAATGCCATTGAAATCCGGGGATTGACAAAAACGTATGGCGGACAGGGGAAAGCTCCCGCGAAACAGGCCCTCACGGGGGTTGATCTGGATATTCCGCAGGGATCGGTCTTTGGCCTTCTGGGCCCTAACGGCGCCGGCAAATCGACGCTGATCAACATTCTGGCGGGGCTGGTCGTCAAAACCGGCGGACAGGTGACGATCTGGGGCTTTGATCAGGACCGCAACCCGCGCCAGAGCCGCGCCTCGATCGGGGTGATGCCGCAAGAGTTGAACCTTGACCCGTTCTTCACCCCGCGCGGCGCCCTGGAGGTCCAAGCGGGGCTGTACGGCGTGCCACGAAAACAGCGGCGCAGCGACGAAATTCTGCGTCTCATCGGGCTGGAGGACAAGGCAGACGCCTACGCGCGGACCCTGTCGGGCGGCATGCGGCGGCGGCTTCTGCTAGGCAAGGCGTTGGTCCATCACCCGCATATCCTTGTGCTCGACGAGCCCACGGCAGGCGTCGATATCGAGTTGCGGCAGATGCTCTGGGAAAACGTGCGGCGGCTCAATCGTGAGGGGATGACGATTATCCTGACCACCCATTACCTAGAGGAAGCCGAGGAGATGTGCGACGAGATCGCGATCATCAATCTGGGTGAAGTGGTCGCGCGGGATTCCACGGCAAACCTCTTGGGTCGGCTGGATATCAAGACGATGATTATCCAACCCGACAGCCCGATACGAACCTTGCCGGAAGGGCCGGGGCTGACCGTATCGCGTCGCGACGGCGGAGCGTTGGAAATCACCTATCACTCTGCCGAAACCCCCGCCGAGGCCGTGCTGGCCGCCGTGCATGACGCCGGCATATCGATCCGCGACGTCAAGACCGAACAGGCTGACTTGCAGGATGTATTCCTGGAACTGACCCGCAGCCGCTAAGCGCTGTCTCCCCAGCCGTCTGATTGCATTTCGCGCAACCGGCTGGCGGTGCGTTCGAATTCAAACGAGCCTTCGCCTTCAAGGTAAAGATATTCCGGCTCGGATGCCGCCGAACAGATGAGCCGCACACGGGCCTCATAAAGCGAGTCGATAAGGGTGACGAAGCGCTTCGCCTCGTTGAAGTTGCTTCGGCCCAGTTGTGGAACGTTTTCCAAGATCAGCACGCGCGAGGCCTCGGCCAAGGCGAGATAGTCGGCAGGGCCGAGAGGACGGGCGCAGAGATCGTAGAAGGTGGCCCGTGCGACGCCATTGTGAAAAGCCGGGATTTCAACCACGCGTTTGTTGACGATGATGTCGTGCGGGCCACCCTGACCGCCCGTCAGACCCTGCCATATCGTCTCTATCTGGGCCCGAGTCTCTGAGCCGAGGGGTGAGAAATAGGTCTGGCTTCCGGCAAGTCGGTCTTGCCTGTAATCCGTTGGGCCGACCATTTCATGCACGACCATTCGCTTTTTTACCAAGGCGATGAACGGCAGGAAAAGCTGTCGGTTGAGTCCGTTCTTGTAGAGGTCATCCGGCACCCTGTTGGATGTGGTGACCACCACCACACCCGCCGAAAACAGCGCCTCGAACAATCGCCCCACGATCATCGCATCGGTGATGTCGGTGATCTGCATTTCGTCAAAGGCAAGCAGGCGCACGGATTTGGCCACCTCGGCGGCCACCGGGGCGAGAGCGTCGATCTCGTTGCGGGCGCGGGCCGCGTGCAGACCAGCGTGGATCTCCTGCATGAACGCGTGGAAATGCACCCGGCGGTTGGGCACATCCAACGTTTGCACGAACATGTCCATCAGCATGGAT
>Ga0209925_1000763_pt1 | contig 16326 bp, 22 predicted proteins | sample SalPonR2_A_D1_MG_FD_185702 | JGI IMG/M metagenome (GOLD analysis project Ga0209925, IMG submission 185702) | Salt pond soil microbial communities from South San Francisco under conditions of wetland restoration - Salt Pond MetaG R2_A_D1_MG... ...
TGAAAACTGGCTCTAGTTCGCATGCTATGGACTGGATGCCGATGGAAAAGATGAGAGATGATAATTTGGGTGCTGGTGTTCGCTGTCATCGGCACCCTCTGTTTCAACATGATAACACACGCTTCACGCGCTACGCATCGAGCAGGTCAAGCGTCGCATCTTGGAGTACATTGCCGTGCGCTCGCTCACACGCTCTCTGAAAGGTACCGGGTCCCGCCTGTCGCTCTGTCTCTGACCTTGCCCTGCCGTTCGATCCACCCCGCAAGGTCTTCCTTGATCCCTCACTGTCGTCCTTTTCTTGACCCTTCCAATCCATCGAAGGGCCGATCCTCTGCTTGGTCGGCCCACCGGGAGTGGGGAAGACGTCTCTGGGTCGCTCCATTGCCACCGCCCTCGGTCGTCGGTTCCAGCGGTAGGGTGGAAGGGAGGGAGAGAGGGAGGAGGGAGGGTTGGAGGGGTCGAGTAGGGAATCAAAAGTGCGATGAGCGTTGTTGCACAAGGATTTTTTCCTTCAAGGGTGGATACGGTAGCAAATTGGGAATCTGTACCGCAGCTGTCGGTATTTTCCATTGCTCTTTTTGCCAATTTATCGTCTGCTTTAGATGCAAAGCTGACATGATTTTACAAACATTGCATGGGAAGTATGGAAGCTCAGCCATGCTCCGTGTCGTCCGCACATGGATTGTACACTACTGACGAGGAATACTGACTCATCCTCCTTCGCTTCCTCCCTCCCTCCCTCCGCTGGAAACTTTCCCTTAGTCTTTCCCTCGGCGGCGTCCACGACGAGGCAGAGATTCGCGGGCACAGGAGGACCTACATCGGCGCCTTACCGGGAAATATCTTGCAGTGTATGAAAAAAGCAGGTGGGTGCGAAGAGTGGGGAAGGGAGGGGGAGGGGGAGGGCAGAAGGGAAGGGCCGGGAAGGGGACTCGGGGGGAATGGAAGAAAAGCCGTGGAGAAAGTAGGCGTCAAATGTGACAAACATGCCACGTGGTACAGGAACGCCGGATCCTCTATTTCTTTTGGACGAAGTTGACAAATTGGGGTCGTCGATCCGAGGAGGGGATCCCTCTGCCGCCATGTTGGAGGTGAGCCCGTCCTCCTCCGTCCTTCCCGCCCGACCTCTTTCCCTCCTTCCTCCCTCTTCCTCTCTGACAATGCTTTTATTTTTGCCCTCTCAGGTTTTGGACCCCGAGCAGAACAGCACCTTCACAGATCACTACTTGAACCTACCTTATGATCTCTCCCGCGTCTTTTTTCTTGCCACGGTATGCTTTTCCTGACTTCCCCTAGTCCTCCCTCTCGTTTTTGCTCTGTTTCTCCCTCCCGGCCCACCGAACAGACGTTGTCATGCCTTGCCTCACCTTCCATCGGCTGCCCTCTTATTCTACCCCCTCTCTCCTTCCCGCTGTCAGGCCAACCAAACGGACACCATTCCCGAGCCCCTCTTGGACCGTATGGAGGTCATCAACCTCCCAGGCTACACAATCGAGGAGAAGGTGCGTCCCGCGTAGCTGGCTTGCTCGCTTTTCTACACCTTCCCACCCACTTCAATCCTCCCTTCTTCCCGATCCTCAAGGTTTTTATTGCAGAGCAGTACCTCATCCCGAAGCAGCTGGCAGCGAACGGTCTAAGTCCCGAGCACGTAATCGTCACTCCTCGGTAGGGAAGAAGGAGAAGGACAGAGAAAGGCAAAAAAGAGACGTGGTGTGACGCTCAACGTGCCTCCCTTTTTTTATCCAGAGCGGTGCAATCGATTGCCACGGGCTATACGCGGGAAGCCGGCGTTAGACAGGTACGTCCGCCTTCCTCCCTCCCTCCCTCCTTCCCTCCCTCCTTCCCTCCCTTTCTTCCTTCCCATGACTCTCCCGCACATGTCGGCCTTACCTCCATTGTCCTCTCTCTCCCTCAGATTGAACGAGAGCTGGCTGCGGTCTGTCGTCACGTGGCCATGCAAGTGGCCTCTCACTCCTCTCCTGCCGTCCAAGTCGAGGGCGGAAGGGAGGGGGAGGAAGAGGAAGGGATGCAGGAGGGAGGCGGGGGTGGAGAAATGGGGGAGGGCGAACATGGGAGGGAGGAAGGGCTGGAAGAAGGGGTCGAAGGCGTCTTGACCCGGGAGCCCTTTGAACAGGTGGTGGTAACGGAGGACGTTCTGGGTAAGTCTCGCCTCCCTCCCCCCTCGCTCCCGCCCTCCCCCCCTGCCTATTCCTGCCCGTGCTTCTCGCAGACATCACGTCTAGGCGGTACCTTATCCCTCTCTCTTTGTCCCCCTTTCCCCGCAGAGGAGATCCTGGGGCCCGTGCGGTATGAAAGCGAGGGTGCGACGCGTGTGTCGGTGCCAGGAGTGGTGACGGGCTTGGCCTGGAAGGTGAGGGAGAAGGGGGGTTGAGGAGGAGGGAGGGCGGGGAAGCGGGGAATGTCCGAGAGGGAGGCCGATGTGAGAAGCGTGTTGTCGGTAGAAGAGGTTAGAGCCAAAAAATAAGGGGACGAGAGAGGGGGGTGGGGAGGGAGGAGGAGGGCTCAATTGCTGTGTGGGCACGTGTCAGGAATGACGGAGGAGTTAGAGGACCTAGATTGCCTCTTATGATGAAGCTATCAAGTACTTTATACCCCCTGCTTTTGAAACACATCCATGGCAACAGACGACGGGTGGAGAGCTTCTTTTTATCGAATGCTCCCTGGTGCAAGGCGGGAGGGGGACTCTGACCATCACGGGCAAGCTCGGCGAGGTAGGAGCCCTGGGAGGGAAGGAGGGTGGGAGGAAGAGGGAAGGAAGAAAATAGGGGGTGGAGATCGAATTTCGTGACAAGCTATGACAGTTATAGCCACTGGAATGAGTTGGAGGGAGCAGAGGGTTCTAGGGGGGAAAAAGGGAAGGAGTGTGAAGAAGGGAAGGAGTCCGAGAGGTTGAGCGGCGTAGGACAGATCTTCTCCGGAGGTAGTGTTTATTTGTAGAGCTGCACACTCACCTAGCCCTTCTCACGGCGCCCTCTTTCCTCCTTTTTCCCTGCAGGTTATGAAAGAGTCGGCGGCGATCGCCCTGTCCTGGCTCAAGTCCAAGCTGCCCTCCCCCCTGCCCACCCCGCCCCCCTCCACCTCCTCTAGGACTCCCTCTCCGAGGAGCGAGATCGAATCCTGGGTCGGTCCAGTTCTTCTCCCACTCACACCCACCACGGACATACACCTTCACGTTCCTGCGGGGGCGATACCCAAGGTTGGGGGGGCGAGAGGGAGGGAGGGTACTTTCTTGACGTTCAGGGGGAAGAGGGCCACGAGCGGTGGGGCCGATGCATGTGACGTAGCAGAAGGCTATAGTTCCTGGCTTTTACATCCATCCTTCCCATCCTTTCTCGCTCCCTCGCGGCTCTCCTCCCCTTAGGACGGCCCTTCCGCCGGTGTGGCCATGGCAGTGGCCTTGGCCTCCCTTGTCACCGGCCGCAAAGTGAAGCCTACGATCGCGATGACCGGTAAGGACAAGGGGAAGGAAGAGAGGGGGGAGGGGTGAGGGAGACAAAATGAGAGGGGCATGTCTGGAATGTCTGTTTCCTACGGCAGTTCTTGAATATCTTTGTCCGTTGTGCTCGAGAGTGAGATCCTCTATACCGAGGAGCAGCATTCCTCTATACCGAGGAGCAGTACCCTTCCTGGACGTCCCATGTTTTTGTGGGTTTAATGACTCTCGCTCGCTGAACATGTGGGTATATGCTCATATCGATCTTGTGTTTGGTCACGCAGGTGAAATGACTCTGCGCGGACTGGTGCTGCCCGTCGGCGGTATCAAGGTGCGTCCGACACCACCCCGTGGTGCTCTCCGTTTCCCCCCTCGCTTTTCCTTGCTACTTTCCTCCCTTTCTGGCAGTACGCTTTTTTATTCTCTCGACCTTTTGCTCTTGCTTCCAGGAAAAGCTCTTAGCGGCCCACCGGGGCGGTATTCGCCACGTCTGTCTCCCTCTACGCAACGCTAAAGATCTACAAGACCTTCCCTCATCCGTGCGTCAAGACCTCACTTTCACCCTGGCCGGGAATATCACCGACGTCCTCGCGGTGGCCTTCGAACCGCCCTCTCTCCCTACCTCCCTCCCGTCCTCCCTCCCGATGGAAGGGGGAAGGCTGACCCCTTCGTCGCTTCCTTCTCCCGGGGCTATGACTGGCACCATGCCTGTAGCGGCTCGAGAACGTGATAGAAATAGGGCAGTAGACAAGGAGGGAAATCGAGCGGAAGAGGGGGACGGTCTCTTCCCTTCTCAGGCGGATTTGTACCATCCTTTCTTTTCCTCAGGTGACCCGAAAGACGGTGCTCAATCGTCCTATGAAGAGGGGATGGAGGCGGTGCAGGAGGAAGGGAGAGAGGGTGGGGGCGACGAGGGACTAGATCTGTCGGGCCCCGTGTTGCGGAGTTTGTTGTGAGGAGAAAGAGGAGGCGGTATGGAGCGAATGTTACTAACCTCCTGTATGGTGGAAAGGGATAAAGAAAGCCGACGAAGAAAACCAGCACGCGTGAATTCGACATGGCAGAAATGGTGATGTACAGTGCGGTGGAGACTCGTGGTGGACCGTGACCGCTTTTAGTGAAGCGAGTTTTGAGGACGGCCATCCGCAGCCTGGCCCACGGGAAACCGGGAATTTGAGAGGCATACTCAGGCCGAGCGGCGGGGCATTGCATGTGGTACATCCCGCGTTTGGCGAGAATGGAAGAGGGAGAGGGTGGTTTTAATATGGAGGGAAAGAGAGCCCCATCTCATAGGAGGATCATTGTCATGAAAGAAATACATCTAAAAGGTATCCGGTGGTTGTTAATTTTTAAGATTTTTGTCCAAATTCTTCATTCTGCCTGTCGCACTATGAAGCTGCGGATGCCGTACGTCATGGCCATGTTGAGTATTTCATCCAGCCTCTTCTATTTTCCTTTGATTTCCAGTCACTCCATGGTAGAAACCCCCACGAAGTCATTCCGAAAGATTTATGTCGCTCTGTACTTTAATGATTGTAAAAACTTTATCCTTCTCATTCGCGCCCGTCCGTGCGTGCTCATGGCCATATATCATATTTTCAAAAATTGTTCCTCAGCTTTCCTTCTATATTCCTCGGACTCGCTGTCATTCCAGGCCCAAATTTTATCGGTCGTCTCATCCCAAGATAATTATTTTGCCAAAGCCAGATCTCACTCGACGGCAAAATGAGCCCCACCGTGTCCAATATGTTCGGCAATGGCAGAACAACCGCTTCCGACATGTCTGGTCATGATATGCCCTCTTTATCCGCTTGATTTTCCTCTTTTTGCGGTTTGCTGCCGCAATTTATTTCAGCTGACGCCATTCCTTGTATATTCTTTCTGCGCACCTTCCTTCCCGTTCCCCTCTCTTGCTAGTTTTGTCTCCGGTCTGCGGCACATTCGTCGAATCAAGCTCGTTGACATCTCAGCTCTCACTTCAATGCGGTCTCATTCGATATTCTTCTCGATCGTTTATTCTCCGCCACGCTCCTCTTGTATCCTCAAACTTCCGCCGTCTAGGGTACAATCAAGTATTGTCAACTCTCGTTCTGCTTCCTCATCCATCCTTTTCGAGCAGGCAGCCAGACACCAAACATTACACAAAGTATCCAAATCTGTCCCGAGCATTACATAATTTGCACGCTTCTTCGCTCCCAATACAGGCTTCTCCAGTTTCCGCAACAACTTCTTCGTCAAATCTCTCCAGCCTTTTATACAAGATCATTGCCTTCCCCCTCACCCACCGATGGGGGGAAAACCTCTGCTTCCGCCTCCTGCGTCCAGTCCTGTGCAAGTAATCTGGCTCCTCCCTCTACGCTGTCGGTCGTCTCTTCCCCGTGCTCCTGTCCTCCTCCCTCCTGGGCCTCTGCCGTCACCCGGCGCGATTCTTCCTGTTGTTGAAGTTGCCAATTTTGCAAAATTTTCGACTGCCTGTCGCTCATTCCAAAAATATTCGATGGTCGGACCGCCGCGGGCATCGAAGTCCACCAGCGCTTGACATCCTGAAGGGTTGAAGGAACTACAGCAGAAAGGGAGGAGAGCATGGGCGAAGAAAATGCGCCCAAGCCAACATCCTCCCTTTCTCTTGCTCCCTCGATTGCCTCTTCTGGATCTCTGTCTATTCCTCCGAACCTCCTCCCCTCTCTTCCATCTTCTGCACCTCCACCTTCCTCCACTCCTTCCCCTTCCCTTTGAGATCCCCTTTCCTTATTGACCCAGTCTGAGGACAACGAGGAGCTTGGCCTCAAACGTTTTCCATGATTTGTTTCCCGTAAAATGTGACGCGAACATGGACATGGCTCCAGCTTTAGTACAAATAATTCGCACAGTTGAGCTTCATCTCCATCGCTACAGTCCTCTCTGCCGTGCCAGCCAGCAGCTTGCAATTTTCCACCCCTCTGCTCGATTCCATCGGAGCACATCCCGTTATTTTCCCCTTTGTCTCCTTTCTTCTTCTCCATCCTTGTCGTTATCCTGGGGGCGACAATCCTGGAGCTCTCCACCATATACAAGCCTATGTCGCCTTGGCCATTCATGGCCTTGATAATGCATGTGGCCTTTTTCGCATCGACAGTCTCCCCTTCGGCTTGCGTCCTACTGTCCTGATTCCCATCCTTGCTCCTGAACATGTGCTGCAAGACCGTACGGACCCACATTGGTCGGTCATCGGGGGCTACCAAGCTGGACAAAGAAAGACAAAAAGCCACACAAAGGGTGAGAAGTGAGATACTTCCTGTGATTCAAGTCACTTGTAGACGGTAAATCAAGCACAGGTGTGATCATAAGCATACATATCTACGTGTAAGAAACGAGCACACGCTCTGCGCACTAATATCGATACGCACAGATCACAACATGTAGAGCATGCATGCTTTTCACATCATCCACGTGTACATCAACCGCAGTGCATCCTTCAGCGCCCTCCCCCACCCCCCGTTACCCACAACGTACGCTGCGAACAACAAGGACCACTCCGTTTGGAGCTGAACCTGACCCGCCACCGAGAACACCACCTCGCCAAAGAGCTCTTCCATACGCGCATTGGTCGCACCCACCAGGCTTCCATCTTCCGGTCTATAATAGTGCATGTACATGGCTCGCGTCTGGTCGTCCTCTCTTCTGAAGACCTCGCTCTTCTGCAGGTCCTTGCTTAGCCCCTGCACCAACGCAACGTGCTCATGTGCGTCCTCATTCCTAGAGCCCTCCTCCAACACCATCCCCAATGTGGACGCAATGACCTGGTACAGACCATGGGTAACGTCGACACCGGCTCCACGACTCAAAATCTTCCATCCCCGGAGATAAGCCATGGCTTTGGTGCATATGACATGCATCTCTCGGTGCATTTCCTGGAAACCTGGCCATCAGTGTGGGAATCGTAATGGGACGTGACTCGTATGCGGACAGTATGAATGGACCACGCTCAGAGACGTAATCATCCTGACCTTGTCTGTCTAAGGCTTCTACTATAACATGAAGGGGGAAAGGGGCACCCTCACCATGCTGCATTCATTCTGTACTTCGACATCAAATGGACCAGCAGAAAACGATCGGTAGCACCCAAATGACTCACTATCTCTTACCTGTGGACATGATATCCGCGATCGCTTTTGTATCCATATGCTTGAAGACTTCGTCTAGATGGGGCTTCGAGCCCAACAGTCCCAAAATCCACCAATCGTCTTCGACGGTCAACACGTCAGTGTTTGTATCCATAGCTTTCCTTCTTCTTCTGGGCGTGGTTGTGGATTTTCTCCGTTGCAGGCATCGCGAGTATGTTTCAAAACACCTGCATGCAGGGTGCGCCCATTTGGATCAGGTGTGGATAAGAAACCATCGGCGCGTGTCTTCGTGACCGTCTACATGTCGACCTACCTGTTACACGGATAGCGGCCTCGACACGCTATTTTCAAGTCCTGGCATTGCTTGCATGCCTTTCCCCACAAACGACGGGTCTTTACAGAGTCTGAGGTCGAAGGACAAGTCCCGGACCGGGTCGAGACATCTGAAGACAGCCACTCAGACATATGTGAGAGGTATGCATTTACTGCTCTTCCCACGTAATCTCTACAGATATGGCAAGAAGTGTAGGACTGTGTGAGATACAAATGCTTAAAAATGCAATGAAAGGTTGAATAAGACGGAGGTTTTTGCATTTAAGCAAAAGTCCGATATAGGCGAGCTCGCTTTACCGATGGTGACCAATGGTCGCTCTAATCAGTATATCACACGAAATAATGAGACATTGTCCTGAAAACTCAGGAGCTTGCCTGCCGCATTAGATATACGCACGTTGTGAACTTTCTGGAAGGCAACAGCCCATATCTTGTCGAGTCAGCGCATGAATGACCTTTTTAAACCGTTGATATAATTCCAAGAACTTTCCTTGTGAATAATGTCGCTGTTTTCGGGAGATATTTGTTAAATTTTAGCGAAATCATTTTCTCCTCTACGGCTATGGCAAGGGGTCGAGGCATTGTTGCGTAAGACAGCTCATTTTACAGGAAAATTATGTGTATCCGTAAGTGAATGCAAGATTCTATGCAGTGACGGATCTTTGACTGCGTGGTGATAATTTTCGCGCTTTATTGATCCTTATCTACCACCGGGAGGATATGGGGATGGTTGAACCGTGTACGGCGCCCATGTTAGCATGACGTAAGCGAATGGCAGATAAAGGTTGCTTTTCTTTGGCTTGCTTGTGTGTAATGGTTTATGTGCATAGCTTTGTGCAGTGACACGTCGCTATAGCTGAACTAGAAAAAAGGCGAATTGACTCGGGATGGGTATAATTCTAGCTTGAGGCCATCGAGTGAATTGATTTTACGCATGATACTACGAAGGACAGAGGATCAAAACGATAGATTCGAAGAGATTGTATTGTTTTTCGAGATACACCCAAAGAAATAATTTTATTCTTAGCTTTGGTGACAAACACCTTGAAGCTCACACCCTTGTGAGGGGCGCAAACAAAGAAAGAAGTATATCCTTAGCTCACGATACCTCCCGACAACCTTCTGTCTTTCCTTATTTCCTTTATGAGTAATACATAATGAGCCCTCGGCGTTCCTCCGTCTTCCCGTAGGCGGAAAATCGCGGTGGCGTCAGTACGACCCTGTCTCATTTTATAATAAAACTTTACGGGAACAGGTCCCTTCAGTGCACCCACCTCTATCCATTGCATCACAGCGTACGCGTACTGCATATCCTAGGTCGTTGCAGTACAATTATCTCATTTCCATGCCTCCCATGCCAAGATACACCGTCTATGATCCTGCCAGAGCCTTCCTACCTGTGGCCCCTGCTTTATCGTCCACCCCGCACTTTTTCCTGCAACTGTACATTTTATCCGACCGATAACAAAAGCAAGCCTCGACTCATGCTGCCGCCGGCGTGGGTATCGCTGTTGGCAGTGGCGTCGTGGAGACAGGCGCTGACACGCTTCCCCCTTGTCCTTCCTCGGCCCCACCCTCCAGCTCTGCCCCACGCACGAGTGCCGCGAAGAGGGAGTTTCTCCGTCCAAGAAGGGTCTGAGGCCTGTCGAATTCGACCAGACGTCCGTTTTGCATTACCAGAATTCGATCCGAATCCAAAACGGTTTCCAATCTGGCGTACAAGAGACAGCGCCAGGAAGGGAAGTGCATAGGTTAATTAAATTTATATGGCCTACGCGCGCAACTGCTTCCATGATATCTTTGCTTATCCTCTCATTTCGCTCGCACCAAGTTGAACTTTCAATTTTCGCCCTCGTCGGCCAAACTATCACCTCCCTTTGTCTCTCCTTCTGGCCCTCATTTCATCCATCTTCTCCCGTCCTCCTGCTCCCTCCCATCTCACCTGTGTGCAATCGTCAACACAGTGCAGTCCAAAAACTCGCGTCGAATGGTTTCCTGGATGAGCTGGTCAGTAGCTTGATCCACACTACGGGAATAGGAGGGAAGGGGGCAAAAAGTAAGAAAAAGAGGGATCAAAGCGCTTTCGTACTCTTATAAGCACTTTTGTACACATAGACGTGTGGTGTGCAATGTTTCGACATGATAGGCATCGCCGAAAAGGGTGCACAGAAAACAATACGTGAGAAGTCTCTCATCTCATTAAGTCCACTTAACATAATCAAATGCCAGAGAAAGAGAGGAAGAGGGACCGCGTAACCCGATTCGCAGAGGCGAACTTTCTCGCAGGCGGGTGGACCCCTCGCTCCCCCGTACTCCCAACCCAGCAAGCACAACACACACCTGGACGTGGCTTCATCCAGCAACAATATACGGGGCTTTCGCAGCAAGGCTCGTGCCAGGCACAAAAGCTGCCGCTGTCCTGAGGAGAGGTTCTCGCCGTACTCGGACACGGGTTGATCTAGACCCAGAGGTGAAGTGCGGAAAGCGTCTTCCAAAGACGCCTTGCGGAGCGCGGACCAGAGGGTGGCTGACATTGAAAGGCAGAGGTATTGGGACGGAATGTTTAGCGGAGAAAGGCAGGAAACGGGGGAATCTGAAAGACGCTAGAGGGGCAAGCGAACGGGGGGACGTACCGTCGTCGTAAGTCTGGAACGGATCCAGGTTGCTCCGAATGCTCCCCGAGAAGAGAACAGGGTCCTGAGGATAAAGATATTTTGAAAAGAAATTACATTTCTATGTGACATTGCGCTCTCACCTCTCTGTCACATCAACCATCCCTTTTTTCCTCCCTCCTGCACCTGTGGAATCACTGAGACAGCGCTTCGCAAGGTTGCCAGGCCCACTTTGGAGATGTCCACGCCGTCGATCTCGATACTGCCCCCTTCCAACTCCACCAAACGTAGGAGCCCGACAAAGAGCGAGGACTTCCCGGCACCCGTTCGGCCCACTATCCCGATTTTTTCCTGAATTGAGAAGAAAGGGAGGGAAGATAAATGGAAGGGGCAGAGGCTTTGGTGCACCACGACGAACATTTTGCCACGCATGACATAAACGCTCCATCTTGAGCTTTGTCCTTGCATGCTCTACTTTTCTCTCCGTCGCGTACATTTCCTATGACCTTCTTCATTCCTTACGCTACGCTTCCACCGCCACCTGGTCCCCTCTACTCCCCTCTATCCTTCCTGAAGCGACTCATTCCTTCGGCACCCACACAAAGGAAAAGGGGAAAAGGAATAAGAGACGAGCTTAGGGAGAAAGTGGCTAACCTTGGGTCGTATGGCGGCTGTGAAACCTTGGAGAATGGGGCTGGTGTCTTGACGGTAGCGCATAACGGCTCGTCGGAAGTAGATACCACCCTTCCAAGGCCAGCCAGAGGCCACTGGGAATAGGGAGGGGGGGCGAATCGAACGAAAGCAAGGAAAGGGAGAAAAGAACTATCAAAAGTTGCTTTATCAATACAGTGTGGGTGGAAAAGACGCTTTGGTGTCCGTCAATAGAGTCGAAGGGGACGGACGGGAAGAAAGATGGGTAGGACAAGACAGAATAAAGAGCGAAGATAAAGGCTACCATCTAAGTTTGCTACCATGCCAAGAAAAGGCGCAAAATTAGATGCAAGAGGAAGCAAGAGGACTACAAAAGGGAAGAGGGAAATTGGGAGGTAGAGAAAAAGTAAGCGAGGGGCGCCTTACCCAGACTCGCGTCATCCTGCAAGTCCCTGACCGGCCGTGTGACCACCCCAGCGCCGGTCGTGCCACCGGAGGAAATGTTTCGATGCAAGGCGTCCAAAGCTGACAGATCGTGGGCGTGTGAAAGAGCGCTGTGGAAGATGGGGGTGGTGAGCAGGGGGGTGAGCCAGCGTGCGGGAAAGTCGGCTCCTTGTGAGGAAAGGAGCAAGAAGGGCACATCATGACACCACCTAAATGGCTATTGAGACACAGGGGGAACAGAGTAGGGAGCAATATGGAACAGAAGGAAGAAAGGTGGGAAAGAAAGGAGGCAGGGGAGGAAATAAACGTAAGATAATCACTTACTTCAAATGCGCAGGTGCCTCTGCAGGCACGCTCTCAACAAGTTGCTGGACTCGCTCCACAGAGTTCATGATGGCTTCCGTCTCTGCCAAGCACCGCACTGCCCAATTAAGAAGTCCGGTCACGCCTAGAGCGTTCGTGAGGGCCAGACCGGCAAGGCCCGCACCTGAGGAAAGGGGCGAATCGAGGAAAAAACGTGGTGGCGATAAGATGTGGTGACAGGCATCAGAAATTGTTAAAAACAAAACCTATGTAAATCAAAAACAAATTGGAGGTCGACAAAAAGCATCTAGATAACGTAAGGGGAAAAAAGAAAGGTGAAAGCGAAAGGGAAAGAAAGGCAAAAGCGGGGAGGGATGCCAGCAGCATACCTAAGTGTCCCATTGCGGTGCCGTGTACGGACAAAACAGCCCCAATACCCACAACTCCCGCCCCCAATAACTCCAATCTGACAGAAAGCCAGCGATCAGCTGCTTTCAGAGAGATGTATGCGCGGACGTTGTCATCCACCTGTCGGGAAGGGGGACAGGGACGGGTTGGGAGGAATGGATCGGATTAAAATGATGGGGATGGGGAGGGAGGCCAAGAAAAGGGAGAAAGGGGAGAGGGAAGGTAAAAAAAGGAGGGAGATGTGAGACGGCCATGGGAGTCAATGGAAGAGGGTGGGGAGGAAGGATGGAAGGGAGGGAAAGACAGAGCTCACTTTTGCTTCATTGGCCTTAATGAAGGCCTTCTCCTTGCGAAACGCGCGAATGATGGACAGTCCTCCCTGTTTGAGCGGCAAGGGGGATCAGCATTAGCATTACCCTAGCGTTTAACTGGATCGTCACTCCGCATTCATCACACCCTTCCTGCGCAAGCCTTATCCCTTTCCTCATCTCCTTCCCCTCTCCCTCCTAGCCTGTCTTTATTCCCTCCTCTATCCTCACCAGCGTCTCGCTGAAATGACTGTAGATGGGAGAACGAGAAAGCGAGTCTAGTCGTTTCAGCTCTCGGGTGACAGCTCGGAAATAATTCATGACCGAGAGGTAAATCTACGGAGGAATGAGGGAGGGGAAAAGGAGAAAGCAAGCACGAGTAAGGTTCATGAGGTCGCCGAGTCTGTGTTGAGCCACATAGAAATGCGAGAAGCGCAATAGGGAGGTAGAAAGGGGAGGTCGGAGGGCGGTACCCAAGAGATTGGAAAGAGGGCTACGGAGAATTGTGGCGTGGCAGCAAGGATGGCGCCCAGCGTGCCCACGAGCTGAAAGACACAGGTGATGAACATCCCTAGGGTACCCGGGAGTTGCTGGTCCACTGAGGGATGGACCCCGGGAGGAGAGGGAGAGGGAGGGGGTAAAGTATGAGCGGTGCGTGCGTACTGCCAGGCGCCTCATTGACAAGGAAGAGGAAAGAGGGAGACAGACGCCAAGCGATGGAAGCCGAGCCCCACCCAACGAGGAGGGGGAGGGAGAGGGAGAGAGAGGGAAAGACGGCAGACGGGAGGCAAGGTGGTTCTGACCTTGATCCAGATCCGAGGAGAAGCGCTGCACCAGGGAACCTAAGGGAGTGGTGTCAAAATAGCGCATAGGGGCTCCGAGCACTTGAGGGGAGGGCAAAGCGCGGAGCGAATGAGTAATTGAGTGATGGGGAAAGGAAGTAATTGAAAAACAGGGCAGGAAGGGAGGCAAAGAGGGCGGGAGGAGAGCGATGTACCTTTTTGCAATGCGCGGTGATGGAGGTAATCCGAGGCGCGCACCCCGGCGAGGACACTGCCAAGGTGATAAAGATACATTGCTATGAGTGCTAGCCCCATTCTCTTCCGCCCACTTTTCGTCCCTCCCTCCTCCTTCCTCTCGTCCAATCTCCACCCCATACCTGAGATATGTCCTAAGGTAATTGAAAGCAGCGACCATCGCCGCCATCGACGAGACACCGAGGAGGTACACTCGGGCTGGCCTTTTGATGTGAAGGGGGTCGGAGGTCCAGGCGGCGATGATAGCCTGTAGGAAAGGGGGAGGGGGGAGGGAGGGAGGGAACGAGTAGGTGACGAATACGATGACAAGGGGAGTGGCATTGCCCTACACTCGGATGTGCGCTCCCCCCACAAAATACTTGTCTGGCTACTTTTGTCCTTTTCCCCTGCCTCTTCAACCTTTACGCTCCCATTCCCTTTTTTTTCCCTGACCTGCTGGATGAACTGCGTGCCGTTGGCGACCACGAAGGAGATGACGGCCAGGAGGATGAGGAGAGGGGAACGGACAGCGCCCAGATAGGCCCTGCGCAAGCAAATGGGCCAAAAAGGGAAGGGAGAGGGAAAAACAGGGAGGATCAAAAGACGCGTCTCGAACGAGGAAGTTGACCCCTTGCTCCCCCGACTGACGGTCTAGAGAGCCCACAAAAGCCTCCAGACTCCCCTGTCTTCGAACCCTTTCCTCCACTCTCTCTCCCGGCCCCCTCCCCCTCTCTCTCTTCCTCTCCCCCCTTCGTACTTGTATACTTTCGCCTTGACCGCCCCTGTGATCCTCTCCTCCTCTTTCATCAGTTTGCCCCTCTCCTGCCCTTCCTCCCTCACTTCCTCCCCCACTCCCTGCTCCTCCATGGCCAGCAGGGGCTCCCCCTCCATCCCTTCCTCATCCGACGCGTGGAGCTGGTGGTAGCTCGCATGTTGCTCGTCTCCGACACCAGATGCACCGCCGGCGGCCGCTGCAGCGACCCCTATGTCTGCGTGGTGTCCGTGCTCGCCCTGGCGCTCGGTCTCGTCGTGGGAGGGAGAAGGGGAGGCGGCCGCGGCGGCCGTGGCCGAGCTGGCAAGCATGCTCTCCAGATCGTGACCTCGCGCGATCAAGTCCCAGTACCGTCCCTGGCGTGGGCACCGAAGGACCGTGAGAAAAGGATGGAAATCAATGACAAGCGTGGGGAAGGAAAGAGTATGATGATCCTCCTTTGAGACCCGCATCATCGTGCCCTGCTGCCCTCCTCTCCTCCCTTCCTTCCCTCCCCTCTTCGCTCCAAGCCGACTTCCTTGCTCCACATTCCCACCCATACCATGATTGTGAATAACCGTAACTCTACTTTGTCTCCCGCCCTGCCTCCCTCCCTCCCTCTTTCCCCACCTGGTCAATGATCCCCACGTCCCCGTTCCCGCCTTCCATGGGGCCCATTACCACGATCTTGTCCACGTAAGGGAGGAATTGGAGCTGGTTCGTGACCAGGACTACGGCCTTCCCGGCCAAAGGTCCCTGGAAAAAAGGGAAGGGGGGAAGGAGGAGCCATTGAGGGTCCGTTGACAAGTTCGATGTCAAGACAATGTGGTACGGAGAAGCGAAAGGGAGGTTGGCAGCAAAGGGGGGAAGGGAAGGAGGAAGGCGAAGCATACCTTGGGGTCCCTCAGGCAGTTCTCAAAGACTTGTCGCCCCACCTGCAGGGACAGGAACAGGGGTTAGACATGCAGCAGAGCTTCAACGGATTTCCTCGCCAACTTCATTCGTGTCGCATGATATTATATATATATATAATACTTCGACGACAATGTATACACATTTATATTTCGATTGAGTAAATCTTTTATCCAACACGGGACTTGCCCGCACGAGGATGCCGGCAGAAGCAATGAAGTCGTACATGATGCACATGCAGTCAAACTGAGCCCAGGTCTTTCCTCTAATTCCGAGACAAGCGCATTATGACGCCCCGACCACCTCCCGCCTTCCTTATCATCGCTCCTTTCCCCTACCTGCGCGTCTAGAGCCGAGAAGGGATCATCCAACAAGTAGATATCCGCGTCGGCGTACACGGCTCGTGCTAGGGCCAGGCGCTGTTTTTGGCCCCCGGAGAGGGTGACGCCTCGCTCACCGATTTCCGTCTGATCGCCTGACAAGAGAGAGGGGAAAGAAGAGGCAGGGGGAGGAAGATAGAGAGGGCGTGAAGTAGGGTGGGCGGAAACAGTCTGAGCAGCCTGAGGGAGGAGATGACTCCCACCGTCACCCTTTTCCTACTTTCAGCCCTCTTTTCACCCGTACATGGCATCATACAAGTTGTCAGACCGATTTTTCCGCTGCCCCCCTCTGAATTTCCCCCTCTCCGCTTCCCTTCCCCGTCCCGCCCTCCTCACTGGCTTCCAAACGGGCCACATCGGGACCTAGACAGCACGCATCAAGGGTCCGTTGGTACTTGACTGCATCGTAAGGGGAGCCGAAGAGGACGCAGTCCCTGATACGGAGGAGGAAAAGGGAGGGAATGCACGAGCGACATGTGTAAATACCAGGTCTAGGAAGGAGACCCAAGGCAAGGAAAGAAAGGGGGAAATGAAAGCACCGAGAAAGATACAGAGAGAGGAAAAGGGAGGGAGGAAGCAGAGCAGGGAGGGAGGAAACGCACCGGAAGGCTTCGTTCGGCACCCAGGCGGTCTGCGGCACGTAGGCGAGGG
>Ga0209925_1000765_pt1 | contig 16313 bp, 14 predicted proteins | sample SalPonR2_A_D1_MG_FD_185702 | JGI IMG/M metagenome (GOLD analysis project Ga0209925, IMG submission 185702) | Salt pond soil microbial communities from South San Francisco under conditions of wetland restoration - Salt Pond MetaG R2_A_D1_MG... ...
CCTAAATTGAGCGATTTTCAAGTTTACCGCAGATACAAGGAAAATGATGTCGAGCGATAGTTGTCTATGCGAGACATCATTTGACGCAGTAGATGCGGTGAAATTGGAAATCCCGGAGGGTTTCAAATTTTTTGATCAAAAAATGATTCAATATCCTAAAAATAAAAATTAAATCTTCAAAAAATTGAAACGCTCAATTTAGGTGATATTTATGTAGCATGTGAGGGAGCCGTCGCAAAAAGGCGGGTATAGAGGATTGGGATTGAAATAGGATGGAGAAGCGATGAAGGTCGAGGTGCCTTGGAAGAAGCCAGCGGTTTCGGTTGATATTGATTCGATCGCCTTGATGATTGCCGACTTGCAAAAAGAGACCGGAGAAATCCCATGGAGTCAGGGGGGCAAGACCGACCCCTGGGATCACGTGGAAGCCGCCATGGGGCTTGCGATTTGCGGCTATATCGCCGAGGCCCGGGCTGCATACGAATGGCTGGCCGATATTCAGCTTCCGGATGGCAGCTGGTATGCATCCTACCTGAAGGGCGCGCCCCTTGATCGGACAAGGGAGACCAACCTATCGGCCTATATTGCGGTGGGGACATTTCATTATTATTTGATTACCCATGACCTCCGGTTTCTTTATCAAATGTGGCCCACCATTGAGGCGGCCATTAATTTTTCCGTAAGCCTTCAGGCGCCGACCGGCGAAATCTACTGGGCCAAAAGTCCGGATCTGGAAATCGATCCCATGGCACTGCTGACCGGCTCGAGCTCGATCTTTATGAGCCTCAAATGCGCGCTTTCGATTGCGGGACTGCTGGGAAAGGCCAAACCGGCGTGGCAAACCGCCCTAGTCGATCTAGGGGAGGCTATACGGGATGGCTATCATCTTTTCAATATGACCAAATCCAGATATTCAATGGACTGGTTTTATCCGGTTCTCTCGGGCGCTTTGACCGGGGGAGCCGGCCGGGAACGGATCGACCAGCAATGGAAAAAATTTGTGGTTGAAGGGATAGGGGTTTTATGCGTATCCGATCGGCCATGGGTAACAATTGCGGAAACATGTGAACTGGTATTGGCATTGGCGGCTACGGGTAGACATAGGATCGCCAATATCGTTTTCAACTGGCTGGTTGACCGGAAATTCGAAGACGGCTCCTACTGGTGCGGATTTACCTACCCGGATATGGTGATCTGGCCGGAGGATAAAATCAGCTGGACCAACGGCGTCGTCATTATGGCGGCAGATGCCTTGTATCAACTCTCGCCGGCTGCCAATTTATTCAATCATAACTTCTGGGACTCCTCTGAATACCTTTTGTATCTGAAATAAGGCGCTTTCCTTGCGAAGAGAGCATCGACCCTATTTTTTAAAAAAAGCCTATTTAAAGTTTCAACACGTCTATGCCCGGCATTTCCTGCGCCCCCAGTTCGACTACCTGGGGGATGGCTACACGGTCACCCAGCCCTGGAATATCGAAATCTTCGGCGCCCCCATTAGGCTCGGCAGATACGCCTACATAATGAGCACTTCCGACAAAAAAATCCGTTTAACCGTCTGGCCCGAGGATAAGAGCAAGGGCGGTATCGAAATCGGCAACTATTGCCTGATCTGTCCGGGCGTTCGGATAAGTTCGGCCGACAACATCCGTATCGGTGATAATACCATGATGGCCAGCCACGCCTATATTACGGACTCCGACTGGCATGGTATTTACAACCGGATATGGACGTTAGGCCCGACCGCTCCGGTCTCTATCGGTGAGAACGTCTGGATCGGCGACAGCGCGATTATCTGCAAAGGGGTGAACATTGGCGATAACAGCGTTATCGGCGCCGGTTCCGTGGTTATCCGCTCGATTCCCCCAAATACCGTTGCCGCCGGCAACCCCGCCCGGGTAGTCAAGGAGCTTGACCCTAGCCAGAGCTTTGCCATGCGCTCGGAATGGTTTGCCAACCCGTCCCAGCTGGCAAAAGAAATCGAGGCCATGGACCGAGAGAACCTTAAAGGCAACACGGTTCTCCACTGGCTAAGAACCCTCTTTTTTCCCCGCCGAACCGACTGACCGGCTACTCACGGCAGAAGCCGCCGAACCAGCTCTTCACATTCGTCCCGGGTCATGAGCGTCGGGACCGGATAATCGGGATGGGCTTCATCCAAAGCGCGCTTGGCGATCAGGGGGATATCGGTTTCCTCCAGTTCTTTGATATAGGTGGGAATGCCCATATTTTTATTCATGGTCTTTATTTTTTCGATAAACGCATGGGAAAGCGCCTCATCGGATTCCCCGTTGCCGCCCAGGCCGCCGGCAAGGGCCAGGCGGGCCAGCTTCTCTTCCGCATCCTCCCGACAAAATTCCAGCACATACGGAAGAATAACGGCATTGGCCAGCCCATGGGCCACCCCGTAGAGGCCTCCCAAAGTATGCGCAATGGCATGGACATAGCCCACATAGGCCCTTGTAAAAGCTGAACCCGCATAAAAAGAGGCAAGGGCCATATTGTTGCGCGCCTCTATATTGGAACCATTTTTATAGGCCTCCTCAAGGTTCTCAAATATTAACGCTGTCGCATTTTCCGCATTTTCATCGGTGAACTGGTTTCCGTTTACCCCGATATAGGCCTCAACAGCGTGGGTGAGCGCATCCATGCCCGTCGCAGCGGTAATGTGCGGCGGCAGACCGACCATCAGTTCGGGGTCCAGGACCGCAATCTTGGGTATGAGTTTAAAGTCGTTGATGGCAAATTTTTTATGGGTGTCGGCATCGGTAATGACTGCGGCAATGGTTGTTTCCGAGCCGGTCCCTGCGGTCGTCGGCACGGCAAAAAACGGCGGAATCGGAATAAACACCCTGAACATGCCCTTCATTCTTTTTACGCCGAGGTAGGGATTCGATATTCTGGCGCCGATGATCTTGGCGCAGTCAATGGGGGAGCCGCCGCCAAAACCGATAATACCGTCACACCTGTTCTCCTTGTATAGCCTCCTGCCCGCCTCGACATTTTCAATGGTGGGGTTGGGCTCGACATCGTCAAAGACCGTGTAATCGACCCCGTTTTCTTCAAGGGAGGCCAAAAGCCCGTCGGGGAGTTTCAGATTCATCAGTACTTTGTCCGTTACCACCAGGACATGCTTCAACCCCCTTATGCGGATATTCTCAGCCAGTTGCCTCACGCTGCCGGATCCGGTCAGCAAGGCCGGCACGGGAAAGGGAAAAACGTCCGCGACCACCTTCATGACACCGTGCTGCACCCGATACATTCTTTTCTTTAAGGTCCAGATCATTCGACTTGCTCCTACCTAAATTGAACGTTTCAATTTTTTGAAGATTTACTTTTTATTTTATTTTTAGGATATTAAATCATGATGGCTTCGTAAAAAGTCCAATATCTGTGTTGCGCTTCCGTCCCTCGGAATTTCACGTACAGCTAAGTACGCTGCATTCCTCGGGATTTTGTGCGCCCTCTAATCTTAAATGGGGCTTGAACTTTTTACTTTGCCATCTCTAAACTAACTTCCAAGGAACTCGACAATATTTAATATTATCTTAGAAGCTTCCGCTGCTGTCATTCCGAGAAACGAAAGTGACGAGGAATCTTGATTGTTAAAGATTTCTCGCTACCGCTCGAAATGACAATGCGAACGCTTTTCAGAGTTACTTTCTGCAAAAATGGTGCGCCAGCGCAATAAATCGCTTTTTACGAGACTGTCAAACCTTTAAAAAATAGAAACGCTCAATTTAGGTTATAGTTGACTGTCTTGAACTGTACCTATCCGGATATCAAACCGCCAGGGACATCGCAACCGGATTTATTCCGTAGTAACGAAAGACCCCTTGAAATCAAGCACATATTTAAAACCATCGCCGGCCAGAACCCGCGGCATCAGCTCAGGCGCCTTTTCCGGCGGCACAACGGCCTCTATCAGATGTTTTAGAGCCCCCTGATGTTTTTCCAGAAGATAAACCGCCCGGCGCATATTCTCCCGGGTCAACCCATAGCTTCCGGAAAGGATGATTTCCCGATAATGCACCCGATCGAGCAGACCGGTCGCCAGCATCCGGTTTTTGGTCAAACCACTGAAAAACAGGAACCGGCCGCCCTTATCCAACCGTGTGAGGCCCTGCTTGAACGCCGTTTCATCCGGACAGGCATTGATGGCCAAGTCAAAGGCGTTCTCGTCGGTGTTTGTCAGGCAGACGATTTTCGTTTTATCAAGAAAACCGGCCGCAAGTCTTATCTTGTCCGGATTTTTTTCAATCACAACCGGCCGGGCGCCGACAGTTTTGGCCGCCAGCGCGGTTAAGAGGCCCAGCGTGCCGCCACCATAAATCAGAACCCGGTCATTGACGCCGATCCCTCCGATTTCCAGGGCGTGCAGCACACACCCCAAGGGTTCAGCCAGACAGGCGATGACCGTCTGCAGAGTCTTGGGTATGGGGATCAGGCTGCTCTGCGGCACGATCACCCGGTCGGCAAACCCACCGTCCCGATGGAAACCGGCTATCTGCATCGCCTCACACAGGTTCTCCCGCCCGGCCCTGCAGTATCGGCAGCTTCCGCAGCAATCCCCCGGCCAGACCACATAACGCCCTTGCTGCTCGCCCACGACGACCATTTCGTGGCCGGGCACGCGGGGGAGTACTAAGTCCCGGTGGCCTTCCGACCACATCTTCGCATCGGTTCTGCAAATGGCGCAGCAGAGCACCCGAACCCGGACATAACCCGCCGGCGGCCGCCCAACATGATCACTTTCCCGAATTTCCAGGCACTTTAGCCCGGTCAATACCATTTTCATTCACATTCTCCTCTTGTGACCCTAGGCCACCAGACGCTCCAAGGTCTTCATCCCCTTTTCCGGATCCCTGTTCTGGGCGGACACCCAGTCCGTCAGGGTTTTGAAAGCGGCGCCGCTTTCAAGGGCATCAGCCGCCATTTCCAGTCCGGCTTCAATGCCGGCAACGATATCGGCCGCATAGAAAATCAGGGCGGCATTTATCATGACCGCCTCCTTTCTCAGACTGCTTTCCCGGTTGCTGATCAAATCGACGAAGCGTCGGACTTCACCATCCATATCCGGGCCCGGGCTCAGATCGTGGGGGCTGCTACCCCCGAGTCCATAATTTTGCGGCCGGATGGTAAAGGTTTCAATATCCCCGTTTTCAAAAAGCCGTGCACAGTAGGTGGGCCCATTCACCGAGGCCTCGTCCATCCCCGGCGCCGACAGCCGGTTCGCCCCTTGGCCTTCGCTCTCGACCTCACCGTAAATCACCAACGCCTTTTTGTAGCCGATGGACTTCATTACGCCGATGACCGGTAGGATCATCTCTTTTGAATAAACGCCCCGCACACCAATGGCCGGCAGGGCGGGATTGGCCAGGGAAGCGGCGATATTTAGAGTGGAGCCGAAACAGACCTGCGACAGAATTCTTCCCAGCGCCCCGGGATGGATCGCCGGACTCATCCCATTAAACAGGCCGATACCGGCTTTTTCGATACTTTTTGCCACCACTGCCGGCGGGCAGTCCACATCTATACCCAATTTTTCAGAAATATCCACCGTCCCGCAAAAAGAAGTGATGGCCCTGGAGCCGTGGCGGGCCATGGGGACCCCACGGGCGGCGGCCACAATAGCAGCGGCCGTGCTGATGTTGAATGTTTTAAAGGTATCCCGGCCGGTGCCGCTGTTTTCAACCACGGGCCGGGGGGTATGGAGCTCGATTTTGACCGTATCCAGTTGATAGATGGCATCCCAGGCGCCGGCGACTTCCATTTCGGTCTCGCCTTTGGCCGTCAGCGCGGCCAAAAAAGCCCCCTGCTGTACGGGCGTGGTGGCATTGGATAGAATAACGTTAAAGGCTTGGGCGGCTTCCTGCCGGGTAAGATTTTCACGTTGAATCAAACGGTTAATAATAGCGCCGAACCGGCGATCGTCTCTTGCTGTCATAGAAATGCCTCCTGTCTGTTTAATCAGAAGGATTTTGTCCAGCAAAAATCCGATCGCTCTCGTCAAGGCAGGCTTTCCGGCTTACGGATTATCCTCAAATCGCGCCTTCCCCTCAGGGGTCGATCCTGAAAGTGGCCTCAAGCGATTTTCGTCCCCGATCACGGCAACGGCTGGTATGCGATGGCCTCGCACCATCTTTCCTTTTATCCGGAAACCGCCCGCACGGGCTGAATCCGGCACCTTGACGATTAACCGCCTATTTTTATAAAAAACGGCTACGGGCTTTGTCAAGCATGGATGCGCCTAAAAAAATAGGCCGTCGCCGGAAAAACAGGCCATAATTCTCATTGATCATCCCGGCGTTTCGTGAAATAATAATAAAACAAAGGAGATAGAAAGGCTGAAGGGGGTCGCCGCGCCTACAGACGGATATGGCCCGATGGTAAAAGGAACCCTATGAAAATCAAGGAAATCGTCCAGACAACGCCCAATTTTCAGGTGCTCTCCGAAGATGAGATTGAGCGTATCTATTTTGACGCCCTCGGCATTATCGAAAGCGACGGGGTACGGGTGGAAAGCCCCGAGGCCTTGGAATACTTTAAAAAAAGTGAATCCGTAGTAACCGAGGACAGACTGGTACGTATTCCCACTGTGTTGGTCGAGCGCGCCCTTCGCTGCCATCCCCGGAAAATCGCCATTGCCGGCAGAAACAGGGAGCGCTCCGTCCGCCTGCAAAAAGATGAACTGGCCTTCGGCACCGGCCCGATCCATCCTCTGGCCCCGAGCGACGAAAGGTCAATGGAGGCGCCGTCCATCTATGAGGAGGTTTATAACACCGCCCGTCTGGTGGATTATCTTTCTAATTATGACTTCATTACGGCCCCCCTGGTTTACCCACCGAAGGCAAACAGCCCGTTTAGCCTGGAGCATCTGGTCGCCATGCTGCAAGGATGCGAAAAGCCGATGCTGCTGGGCACGCCTAACCGACAAACACTCGATCGCCTGTGGGAGATGGCGAGCCTGATATGCGGGGGTGCGGATGAATTTCGATTGAGCCCGCTTTTTGCCCATTATATAGAGATTGATTCCCCTTTGACGTTGTCCGCTGTGGAGGCGGAAAAACTGCTGTTCTGCGCTGAAAAGAGCATTCCATGTGTCTGTGCATCCCGGGCGATTTCCGGTATATCTGCCCCATCGACCATCGCCGGAATGCTTGTCCAGACGCTTGCTGAGACCATGCTGGTTTCTGTGCTTTCATACCTAAAGAACCCCGGAATGCCGCTGATCAGAGGGGGGCTGACGACGATTCCGTCCCCCGGCGGAGAGGCATGCTGTTGCGGCGCCCCGGAATTATCCCTGAGTGCGGCTGCCAACACCGATGTGTCCAAGTGGTTGGGACTGGGCATGTTGTTCCCGGCCGGTATGACGAACGCCGCGGCGGTCGGGCAGGAAGCCGGGGTGGATTGTACGACCAGCCTTTTCTATGGCTTTCTATCAGGGGCGGATCTGATTTACGGGGCCGGTTTGATTGACACGGGGCAGGCGGCATCCCTGGACAGTATGGTGATGTGCAACGAAATTATCGATATGATTAAACAGATCGGAAAAGGCATCAGTACGGACGAGGCATACCTGGCCCTGGAGCTGATTGAATCGGTCGGCCCGGGGGGCGAGTACCTGACTCAGGACCATACCTACGAGCACTGGCAGGAATGGTTCCGGCCCCATTTGATGGATCGATCCGGTTATGAAAGCTGGACGGCCGCCGGGGAAAAGACCCTTAAAGACCGGGCCCAGGAAGAACGGAAGAAGATACTGGCCGATCACGCCCCTGAAAAAATGGATCCGAAGCTTCTGGAGAGGCTCCATGAACTGGCCGCAAACATTAAATAAGGGAGCCGCCTGATGGGGACCCGAACCAATCTGACTGAAGAACAGTATGTCCGGTTTTCGTTTTTGTCCGATGGCCAGAAACGGCTGATATTTAACGAGGTGCTGGAGATTCTGCAGTATACCGGCGTTCGGGTGAAACATGATGAAGCCTGCCGGATGCTGGCGGAAAACGGTTGCAGCGTAGACGGCCAGCACGTATACATGCCCTCGCATGTGGTCGACCGGGCTTTAGACTCCGTACCCCAGATCAGCAATATTTACAGCTGGGACGGACCGGCGAGTCTACGGCTTGAACACGGCCATACCTATTTTGGCCCGGGGCCCACCTGCCCCAGCTTTATTGACCCTTTTACATTTAAACGCCGCGCCTATACCAGGCAGGATGCCGGCATGGTAGCCCGCCTATGCGATGCCCTCGACGGCATCGGGTTTGTTATGTCTTTAGGGCTGGTAAGCGATGCGCCCTATGGCATGGAAGGGCTATATGAATTTGCGGAGATGATCCAGAACTCCACCAAACCGCCTATAGCATGGTGTTTTTCTCCGGATTACTGCCGGGATATCCACCAAATCGGCATTGCACTGGCAGGCGGTGAGGAAAATTTCCGGCAGCATCCGAATTTTTTATTCTACAATGAGCCGATATCCCCGCTACTCTCTGACTTTAACGCGATTGACAAGGTCATTTACTGCTCCCGGCACAATATCCCCCAGGTTTTTGCCCCGGCCAGCACCGGCGGAGGGACCGTACCGGCCACGCATGGTGCGCACATAGCGGTGACCCTGGCAGAGTCCCTGATCGGCGTCGTGATTTCCCAGGTCGTCAACCCCGGGACCAGCATTATTATCGGCGGTACCCAGTCCATACTTGACATGCGGGATATGGTCTTTGCCTATGGGGCCCCGGAGCTTTCCAGTCTGGAAGCCGGTCTGACGGAAATGGCTGAATATCTCGGCATCCCGATTTTTTCCGCCGGTGGATGCAGCGATGCCAAGACGATGGATGCCCAGACGGCTATTGAAGCCACGCTTTCGCTTCATTCGGCCATGCTGAGCGGACCCAATCTGGTTCATGATGTCGGGTTCCTGGAATCCGGAATGTGCGGCTCCGTATTTCAGCTGGTCCTTTCCGATGAAATAATTTCAAAAAGTGAGTTTATCGCCAAGGGAGTACTGGTAAACGAAGAGACGCTGGCCAGAAAAGAAATACAGGCCGTCGGTCCCGGCGGCGACTATCGAAGCATTGCCCCGTCCCGGATAAAATCGGAATCCCACTGGACGCCCCGGTCGACCCCCCTAGGAGGCAAGAAAGAAGACGATAATGTCAGCCCGGCACTGATATGCATGCCGGATCGGATCGTTGAGCGGACCCAGTCACTTATCAAAGACTATGAAGGCCCGGCCGCAAAAATTTCCGACGGGGTCCGGCAGGAAATCCAGCAGATTCTCAAAACAGCCGAAGCCCGGGCCGGCAAAAAGGATTAACCAGAAATGGCGTACACAAGAAATAAAGGATCCGCCATGATCGATCAGCCCTGCATTGACTGGCTTAGTATCGGTCCCGAGCTGCATCTGCGCTTTTCTGCGCCGTTTGATTTTACCCTGTCCGCCGAACGCCGGATGGCCTGCAAACAGAACATCTCGAAACTCGCCGTCAAGGTTTTTGAAAAACGTTTCGGTATCCAGTCCGCGATACCGGTCTCTATTGACGAGAAATCGATACGAATTCGCGTTAGACCCAAGCTGGAAATCCTGCCGTACCTGTTGGGCGTCTATAAGGATCAATATACAGACCGCTATCTTGCCGCTGATATCGGCTGGTGCTGGCAACGCCTGGCGCCGGTGGTTAAAAAAGTAATGACTGCAGAGAACCCGGCCATAAAAGCCGTAGAAATCGAACAAATTCAGGGGGCCCTTGAACGGTTGGATGCGCTGAGTTTTGCCTGCGAAAATAAAGGACAGTGGGAGGATGCCGATCTGGCCGAAGCCAAAAGCAATCTGTCCATCATCTATTCCTCACGCACCCGGGATGCGCTGGTGCCTGCAATGAACGCCTATTTCGAAATCAAATACCCTTCTGACGGGGATCAAAACCAAACCAACGCATCGGATACCCCCCCATTCAACTTTCTTTCAGACATCCTCATGGAAGAGCAACGCCGCCGGCAGAACGGCCTGAGCAATAAAATCGGGGTTAGATCCGCGATCGAATAAAAAAAATCATCCAAGGGACCACAAGCGAATGCGATAGCATACGGCTATCCGACGGTGCCATAGGGCATGCAAAACAGCATCCCCAGAAAATGCAGGGTGCTTCCGGCAAGCACAAAAAGGTGCCAGATGGCATGGTGGTACGGGAGGCGCCTGCTGACGTAAAATATGATCCCGGTGGTATAAAACAGCCCGCCGAGCACGATATAGACCAAAAGCCCGGTCGGCAGCAGGGTGAGCATCGGTTTAACGGCAATGACGGCCAGCCACCCCATTCCGATATAAATTGTAAGGGAAGCCTTTTTAAAGCGTCCAAGGAAGGCCAGTTCAAAAATCCATCCGGCCAATGCCATGGCCCAGATGAGGCCAAACAGCGTCCATCCCCACGGGCCGCGCATGGCGATAAGCAAAACCGGGGTATAGGTTCCGGCAATCAGCAAAAAAATGGCGGAATGGTCCATCAACCGCAAGAAATGTTTGATCCGGCCATTGGGAAACGCATGGTAAAGGGTGGAAGAAAGATACAGGAGAAACAGGGAGGCCCCGAAGATGGAAAACCCCACCACGCGCCAGGCATCCCTGTAGTTACCGGAATAAAGAATCAGGCAAACCAGTCCGACGAGGGCCAGACACGCGCCGATACCATGGGTTATACTATTGGCGATTTCCTCGATAATGCTGTATTGGGGTGGTTTTTTTTCCCTGCCCCTTGCAGGTTTTTGCCTGTCCATAGCTATCCTTTTTAAATACGTAAATACGCGCCGGATCTTTCGGGCGCTTTTGAACGGATTGCCCTATTTGCCGGCCGGAATGGCTCCGGATAGGCCAACGATTTCCCCCGACCGATAGCGCTTGACCAGGTTCTTGTAAATATCAATGGCGACCCTATTGAACCCGAGCTCCTCATCGGTCAACCCACGGACCGCCTTGGCCGGCGAACCCATGATAAGAGAGCCGGGCGGGAAGGTCTTGTGGTAGGGGATAAATGAATTGGCCCCGACGATGCTTTGCGCACCGATTTCCGCATGCGACATAATCGTGGCGTTCATCCCGACCATCACATCCTCACAGATCCGACACCCGCGTATCACCGAGCCGTGTCCCAGCGTAACCCGTTCGGAAATCGAAACCCCTGCATCCATATCACTGTGAATGACCACATTGTCCTGGACATTGGTGTCCCTGCCGATTTCAATTCGGCCCTCATCACCCCGCAAAACCGCATTAAACCAGATGCTTGCCCCTTCGGCGATGACTACATTACCATAGATCCTGGCGCCTTCGGCTATAAAAACCGAATCATGGAGCTCCGGACGAAAGACTTGGCTGTTATTTTTCTCATGCCCCATTTTTATCATTTCCTAAGTAGTGTCTTTCCGGCGATTAATAGATGATGTAACAGGAGGCAAACAGGCCGAGGCTTTGCATACTTTCAATCAACTCAAACAGTCCGATAATGACAATAAAATAAATTAAACTGGTCAACCCGCGGAAAAAAGACTTCGAATTAATTAACCGCATTTCCTCCTCATGAAACGTTCGAAGGCTGGGAAAAAAGATGGGAACGGTTTCCGCGTAGGATTCGTATTCCCTACCAAAACGGGCCGCCATCTTGAGCTCTTCTTTTTTAATGGCGAATGGATAGTACAGGGCGAAACAGACCAGAATGATTGCGGGAACCGTCAAGGTCTCAGTGCAGAAGCTGATGCCTAACGCACCGATAAAGCTGAATAGATATAGGGGATGGCGGCATAAAGAATAAGGACCTTTGACTATCAGGGTTTTATTTTTTGCGCCGGCGATATATGAGAGCGACCAAGCCCGACCGATCACCCCTATGCCGACAAGTGTGGCGCCAAACAGAAATAGCACCTCAGACAATACCGGCGTTTGTCTGGCCAATGCATTTCTTCCCAAACAGAATATAACGAGTACGGCGGCAAAAAAAAGCCGTGTCAGGATGATCCTGTATTTTGATCGGAAAAAATAATGAAATTTTAAAAATCGGTTTTTATAATCCTGCCTTGACCACTTGACTGCCATATGCCCTCAAAATTGATGGTTTGGTAAAAAGCGATTAATACCGCGGCGGCGGCATTTTTGCAGAAAGTAACTCTAAAAAACATCCGCATTGTCATTTCGAGCGGCAGCGAGAAATCTTTAGCAATCAAGATTCCTCGTCGCTTTCGTTCCTCGGAATGACAGAGAGCTAAGCTTCTGGAATATTAATATATATTTTTAAGTTACTTAGAAGTCCGATATCTGTATGACGCTTCCGCCCCTCTGATTTTCACGTACACCTAAGTACGCTGTATTCCACGGGATTTTGCGCGCCCCGGATCTTAAACGGGGCTTGAACTTTTTACTTTGCCATCCTAAAATCGACTTTTTACGAGACCAACAAAATTCATTTTAACAAAAAAGTTAGATGATTATATAATAACCGGATATATAGCCCATGCTTTGATAACAAAGAACCGCGTGCGACTGCAAGCATAGATTTAAACCTAAATTGAAACGCTCAATTTAGGTTTAAATAGTGTCCGTCCAAAAATAGGATGATTTGTTCAAATTCAAGGAAGGCGAAAATTTTAACCGCAGGCATACGCGACGTATTTTGAGGATTAAAAAAAGAATTAAAACAGGGATGCCAAAACTTCAGCCCGGGCCTGAACCCAGTCCTTGTAAGGGCTTTCATTAACGCCACTCTCATAAAGCGCGTAAGCCCGCTGCTCAATCGCGCCGCGATTTTGTTCCGTCAAATCAGCCATACACCCATCAAAGGCCTCCCAGGAAGGAACGGCTTCGGGCCTTTCCGCCCGTATGAGGCGAATCGCGGCATCCGGTGAATATCCCCGCACAAATGACAGGTACCCGAGCACAGTGAGGGGAGAGCGCCCCATACCGGCCGTACAATGGACGTATACCCTGTGCCCGTTAGAAATCATTTTTGAAAGCGATGAGACGGCCTCGGGCAGCCGCCTTCGCATGTCAGCCCGGTCAAAATCGCGAATCGGGCACCGCTCCATTCTGAGTCCGATGCCGGTCCCAAACCGGTGCATCGGCTCGTAGTCAATGCCCCAGTAAGCCAGGCAGTCGTCATGCTGCAGGGACAAAATGCCGGAGGCCACCGCTTCTGAACGAATACGCCGCAGATCATCCGTTGTCATAGGGCATGTCCCGATGACGATATCATCGGTTATCCGCCCCCAGTTAAGTGACCAGGTCCACATACCGCTTCACGTAGATATCCTGAAACCGATATTTACCTCTATTCCTGCCCCCTTTTTCCCAATCATTCAAGGGGCAAAGGGAAAAAAGGAAATCCCCCATCTTGGTGCCTGGGTCCGGATAAAAAGGGCACCGTGGGTTAGACGGTGCCGTGGGAGGCAGCGTTAATCGATTGATGGAATTATTATTTGCGGGAGGCGCTGTAGGCCGCCTGGGGTCTTTTATAGGCCGCAGTTTTTCTTTCCAGCCGTTCAAAATCGACCAGACCGCCCCAACCGGTTTCAAGCATGTCAGCCATCATCTTTTCAAGATAGCCTTTTTTTACAATGCGCCCGTTTTCATCCAGAATATCCTGGATTGTAGGGGCCTTGGAACAATCCGTATATTTTTCTATAAGCTCCAGGCTCCTGGCATTTTCAAACTTTTTATACCCGGTAATATAGGGGAAATAGCCTTCCAGGAGGCTGATGCCCTTGACGAGCTTTCGGAACCGCTTATTTCGGGTAACAAAATAAAGGCTCCGGTAGGCCGATTTCTGCAACAAAACCAGCGACAAAAAGGCCCAGCGCGGGACAAAACGGATTTTTGGGATCACATGGCCGGGAACGGGATCGTTTTTTGTGGCGTAATCATACGCCTTATCATGCAGACAGCGAATAGTGATCGCCTCGTCTCCCATGGCCAGCCTTAAAGCGCCCTGGTGGAATTCGTCTCCCGCCATGATATCCGAGATAATGGCCGCCACCCAGTCCACCGGCACAATATCAAGCGTATTCTTAGGCGTCGTAAGGAAAGGCAGTTTCCCCAGATAGCCCAGCATGATAACCAGATAATGGAGGGTATATGACCGGGTTCTGCCGGTTTTTGACGAGCCCCCGATGATGGTGGGCTCAAAAATCACGATCCGGTCGTTGAATGCCTTAATTTTATCAAGTATGAATTGTTTGGCCTCAGCCTTGGTCTGGGCATAGGTATTGTCCGGTTTTCCCGGGTTGAATCCCGGAAACTCTTCAGGAATGGGTTTCTTATAAATGCCGTATGCATAACCGGTCGAAATATAATAGAGCGTTGGATCCGTTAGCCCGGCGGTTCTCCTGTGCTGCTTAATGGCCTCAAAGAGCGCATAAATTTTCTCGGTGAAAACCACGTTGGGAATCCGGATCTTTTCATACGGCTGATCGAACCTGACATCCGCCGCCCCGTGAAGAATTTTTTCCGTATTTTCGATAAGCTCCTGGTACATATCCGGGTCAATACCCAGTCGGTCTTTGTTGACATCTATTTCAACCAATCTGGATCGCTCGGCCAGCTTCTCCCGATTGGTCCGGTCCATATCCATGGTGCGAACCAGCCTGTCGAAGCGATACTGAATATCCTCCCCATTCGATCCCGGTCGGATGGCAAAATAAAAAATAGGATCCGAATCTTTGGCCATTAGCTCTTCAATAATCACCGGTACGACGTTGCCGGTAATTCCGGTCACAAAATAGTTCATAAATACCTCCCCTTATCAGAAGACATTGGCCAGTTTAAAAATTGATATGAGTTTTATCGCCGGCAGAAAACTTTTATGGGCGCAGAAAAACCGGTTGCTCCGCCCCTGAAACCGGGATTTGGTAAAATCGATCCCTTTAAAACTGTATATAAAATTACCATACCTGTATATCAACCGCTCGATTTTCTTCAATACCGCGGATTCATAGGGCTTGTCCTCGCCATCCAGGATCAGTATGGAAAGCCCCAGGTTCAGCTCCTTGACGCCTTCCGCCTTGAATTTTTCCATGGCATGGGTCATTATCGAATAGAAAATTCCCTGCCGGAATGAACGCGAAAACCTTGAAATATTTGGTACATAGCTAATGATCCGGCCGTCCTTGTATACCGGATCGAAAAAGATGAAGCCGACGAGCTCACCATTTAAATAGGCAAAAAACTTGCGGGTCTCGGCCTGGTATGGCATCTCCATGGGGCGAATCAAAAACCCGATCTCCCGGTTTTTGATTTTGCGTGTCCCCATCCACTGATCCGAAAGCTCCCGGTAACCGGTATCGTCACAGCCTTCCCGGATCACCACCCCTTTTTTACGGGACTGGTTGACGGCGGTGCGGAGCACCTGCTTCTTCTTCCCTGACATTGTCCAGTTCTCAAGGTCAACCACGGTTTCAATGCCGAACTGGGTGGCATAATACCCGAACCTCTGATTCATCAGCTCGGCAACCGGCTCGGTAACCTGTACAAAGCCGACGTTTCGAAAGCGGGTCATGAAGCTTTCGATCAGCGCTTCTCGGTCCTTTTCAGCACAAACCGGATCGGCCAGGGCCAGCTTGGCCCCCCACTTGGACCGGTAGGCGATAAAGCCTTTCTCCGGCACGTCAAAATATTCCATCCCCGGCTGAAGCAGCGAATAGGACATACAGTGGCTGCCGTATGCCCGCAGATATTTAATCCGCTCCTCAAAACTGAACTGCACCGATCCGGATCCTGAAACGGCTCGCTTTGCCCTGGTTGGCAACCGATAGGTACCTTGCAGGACGTCACTCGGATTCATAGATTTTGGCGAAAAATAAAACATCGGCATAAAATGTTCCTTTTTGTGATAAAAAAATTGACAGACGGCCCGGATGATGGGTGAGTATGCCGTTACGTGCAGGCCAATTGCAAAATTCCGCTTTTTAATCGGAATGTAATTGTAAATATGACACATTTTAAATCAATTACAATTCGAAAAGATCCTGAGGTTATCACTAGCCTGAAACTAGTGTCAAAACTCCTGTCCGTCAAATGAATGATGTTTACACCCTTTTCAAACGTCTCTGATAGATTTTTCCAAACCCATTATTATATTTTGTTTTCACGACTAATACCCAATACCTAAAAACTAAAAACTGACAATCTCGTAAAAAACGATTTATTGCGCTGGCGCCCCATTTTTGCAGAAAGTAACTCTGAAAAGCGTCCGCATTGTCATTTCGAGCGGTAGCGAGAAATCTTTAACAATCAAGATTCCTCGTCACTTTCGTTTCTCGCAATG
>Ga0209925_1000768_pt1 | contig 16265 bp, 19 predicted proteins | sample SalPonR2_A_D1_MG_FD_185702 | JGI IMG/M metagenome (GOLD analysis project Ga0209925, IMG submission 185702) | Salt pond soil microbial communities from South San Francisco under conditions of wetland restoration - Salt Pond MetaG R2_A_D1_MG... ...
GATTATAAAAAAAGAAGAAAAGAGGGTGGTAATGTTTTTATCGGGTAAATACTGCGGGTCTGCAGTTTTCACAGAGTGGAAGATTTGTTTCCATCATGGTTTCGTTGTATACGAAAATGTAATCGATTCCTAGTCCTCTAAAGTCACAATCCGTTATGATAAAATCTGTTTTGTTATCTGGTGCCGGTAAATTGTTTTTTAAGAGTGTTCCCGTAAATAATGTTTCATTACTGGTTTGTGCAGTAATTGCAGTTTCGTTTTGAATGAGGGTAACATTTTCTGTTTTGGTAACATTTCCCATGAAATCATAATATGAGATAATCCAGGGTCCTGAAACATCCGGTATTCCTTCAAGTGCCACTTTGTCAAAACTGATGTTGACCGCATCAATATAATAGGTTCGTGGTGTTTCCCAGGTTCCCCAAACACCAATAGAAAGATAAAGTGTCCCATTATCATTCGTTTCCACAGTTAGGGTGTATGATTTGTTAAGCCAGGTGTAGCCAATGTCTTCTTGTTGATTGTGACCCGTATGATCTTGGAAGGTAAGATCATCATAGGTTTCTGGATTGGTAAGAGATGCGCCAGTGATGATTTTAAATAAGTTGAAACTACCAAAGTCACTAGTAGCAAAGTCATACTCTATAGTTATTTCATATTGGGTGTTTGCATCTAGTTCGAATTGTTTTTCTATCCATATTTTTCCAGCATCGTTCATATTGTCTAAATATAATTTTAAAGATTTATTTCCATCAGTGGCCCGGTCATCACTTCGTTCTATGCTCCAATTGATAGGTGGACTAGACAGATCGGTTCCATCAGATTCCCAGTCTTGCATGTTTTCTTCAAAAGAGTAATAGTTAGATGGACTGGTATCATCAGGTATTTCTTCAACGCAACCTGCTAATAACAGGGTTGCTGAGAGCATAATCGTAAAAATAAGAGTTGCATATGCTTTGATGTTGCTGGTTTTGTTTTTTGTGTTCATATTATTTGTTCACCTTTTCTTTGTTGTTTTACATGGTAATTGGTAATAATTGTTTAAATACGGTAGGAATTTGTTTGGTAAAAGCCAACCTAAAAAAGTAAAGATACTCTTTTGTATTACTATAAATGAGAAAAAGTGTTATCTCTTTTTTGATTTTTTATTCATTAGTCATCAATGAGAAGTACCTCTTTTTGTGTTTCCTTATCTTCAGGTGAACCTTGTTTTTTCTTTACAATCCGAATTTTTGAATGTGTACCATAGATTACATCTAATTGTTCTCTTTTTGCATAATCAAAAATATCCTTTTTGAGTTGTTCTAATTCTAAATAAGAGTCTAAGTTCTGTTGATTGGTTTGTTTTTTAATCATAACATATCGGTCTACGAGTTGTTTTCCAGTTCGTTTATGATATCTATTCTCCCGATGTTCTCTAATTTGATAAAGATGAGAGTATTGTGGACAGATCGGTTTATATCCACACCAGTGACATAATATAGAAGGATTTCTGGGATACTCTTTAGTGTTTTCAATGGTATCTATCGATGAAATCAATTGTGATGAAAGTGTTGATAGTTGTTGATCTGATCTTTTAGATCGCAGTTCTTTATTGAATTTGAGGAAATGCCATACTAATTCGATATCTTTTGCATCAGAATATTTATGTTTAACGCCCAGTGCATAAATTGCAAGTTGTCTATCCGTGTCTAATTGGTTTTGAGATGGAAGTCTTGATCCGGTTTTATAATCATGGATCTCATAGTTGCCAGATTTTGATTCATCTAAACGATCAATGTAACCTTGCATTTGATAATTCTTTTCTGCATCAAGATAAAAAATGATTCGATCTTCAACAGAAATCGTTTTAGTCTTATTAAATGGCATATACTGATGATAATAATCTGTAATGAATTGTTTTCCACGTGATTGATAGCATTCCATGGAATATTTCTTTTTTACAATTAGAATTTCATCATTCCAGTTTTCATACCATTTATGATAAAAAAAGATAAGTAGATCATCAAGGGAAGTTATGCACCCTGTAAGAAGATTTTGATATAATTGTTCTAAGGTTTGATGAACAATAGTTCCTAAAAATGTTTCAATGGTATCTTTAATGATAGGATCAATCTTGTCAATGTATTTGAGTTTATATTTAAATGGGCATTGTTTAAAGGTGGAAAGACATGAGTAAGAATACTGCATAATACGTTTGTAACTCAAATCATGCTATTTAATAATTGATGGCAGAGGTGGGTAAATGTATGTTTAACCAGTCTTTGAAAAGAAATAGATATTAAAAACAATTCAAAAATCATATTTTATAAAATTAAACATTTAAATATTGAATATATATTATGTTCCTATTAGTTTAGGAGAGGCCATAGCATGAATAAAAAATGTCATCATCTAAGTATTATATTACTGATTTTTTTATTAATAAGTTCATCACAACAAATTTTTGCTTCTCAAAGTATTTCTGAGGGAACTAATGAATATGAGTTTATTATTATTTCACCATCTGCTTTTACAGATGCATTACAACCGCTAATTTCTCATAAAAATGATAATGAAATCTCTACAAAACTTGTCACTGTTGAAGAATTATATTCCGGCGACTGGCCAGTTTCAAACCCAATGATAGGAAGAGATGATGCGGAGACGATTAAGTTTTTTTTACGTGAATCTGTGAAACAATGGAATACTGAGTATGTTATGCTTGTTGGAGGAAAAGAAGAAGTTCCTGTTCGGTATGCTCGAATTAACACAAATTCATCATCTTCTCATCCGCAGTTACTTCCGTATTTTTTCCAAGGTCTTCCTGATTTGATGCAAATGATGGATCAATATATTTCTGATTTATATTATGCAGATTTGTTTTTTGAAAATGGAAGTTTTTGCAGTTGGGATACGAATAATAATATGCAGTTTGCAGAAAAAAATGAAGTTGAACAAATCGATTTGGTTGACATCTATCCAGATGTTGCTGTGGGTCGAGTATTATGCACCTCAGTTGATGAAGTAAATATTGTTGTAAATAAAATCATTAATTATGAAACAGATCAGAATCCTGATGCTACCTGGAAAAAAAAGGTAACTGTTTGTGGTGGAGATACTCATTCATTATGGCGTGATCTTTTAATTAAAATCGGATATCCTACTGAATACGAAGCAGATATTGCCTGGGAAGGTGAATACATGGGAGATAAAGTCACTGAAATCCTTAATGAGTATGATGCTACCAAAGTATATACTACCAAATTATCCCATGAAAACAGAATGTTTGTTTCCCGAGAAAATATCAATTCTGCGATAAATGAAGGATGTAACTTTTTATTTATGGCAGGTCATGGATATCCACAAGCATGGGGAACTCATCCACCATCCGTTTTTGGAAAGATTTGGTTGCCTGGACCAATCATTAATCCATTACTTTACCGAGTTGAAGATGTAAAACAGTTATCAAACCAAGAGAAGTTACCTGTTGCGGTGATCAGCGCCTGTTCTTGTGGAGATTTCAATGATACTAACGATCCTATCGCTTGGAAATTTGTTGAACATGAGCACGGTGGATCTATCGCGAGTTTTGCATGTAGTACTCTTGGAACATTGTTACCAACGACCTTAAGTGAAAAAACATTGAATGGAAAACTTGCACTTGGTGTGTTCAATGCATATAAAGATGGTAACAAGCGTGTTGGTGATTTATGGGTTGAAAGTATTGATAGATATGTAGATGATCCTGTTGCCATGGATCTTGGTTCATTTGGTGGAGTATTTTGGTTAAATCAGTTTAATTTAGAGGAATGGATTCTTTTTGGAGACCCAACATTAGAGATTAATTAGTTGCAACTATGATTGGGCAGGATTTCTACATAAAATTTCAAAAATTAGAGTAAATCTACCTAAACATATCTGTGCAGCATCAACAGAAAATAGATACATTTATATTTTTTATTAAATTTATAATGGAAAAACATATAGAAAAAACTATATTGTAGAACACTATTATTTTTATTTAATTAACATAATTAACGGGGGTTAGAGAAATGAATAAAAATAAAATGAAATTTTTAGGATGTATACTGCTATCACTTTCAATGTTAGCACCATCCTATTTAGCAGCAGATAATATTTTCATCGAATCAGAACTTTATACAAGCCCTAGTCTTGAATATACTCCTATCTCATACGACTTCGGTTTTGTAGAAGAGGGAGAATGCTATTTTACAACCTTTGAAATATGGAATTCGGGAACAGGAGAATTAACATGGGATCTTGATCCAACTCAACCTTGGATTACTGGCATTAGCCCCAATAATGGATCTTCAACTGGAGAACGAGTCACAGTAAGTGTTAGAATTGATACTACAGGTCTTTCATCTGGTTTATATAGTGGTTTTATTATTATTAATTCAAACGATACAACCGGCATTAACAGCTTTGGCATATCATTCATTGTAAATGAACCACCATCCACACCAAGTAGACCGAGTGGTCCATCAAACGGAGTGGTGGGAACACCATATGCATATTCCACGGTTTCAATAGATTCTGAAGGTGACTTAATTAGTTATGGGTTAGACTGGAACGGAGATGATATTGTTGACCATTGGGGCTCATATCGGCCATCTGGAGTTACCTATACTATTTACCTCACCTTTGCTGCCGCTAGAACATATTATTTACAATTTAAGGCTAAAGATGAACATGGAGCACAAAGTGGTTTTTCACCATTCAAAACCGTTGAAATCACTGGTGAAAATCATGCCCCCGAGGTTCCCGATACTCCAACAGGACCTTCATCAGGCGATATAGATACCTCGTATTCTTTTACAACAAGTGTCACTGATCCAGATGATGATGACGTTAAATACGGCTGGGATTGGGATGGAGATAATGTAATTGATCAATGGACTGGATTTTATGATTCTGGGGATTCAGTAACCCTTTCTCATCGATATACTTCAGCAGGAACGTATCAAATCAAAGTTGTTGCCGAAGATGAACATGGTGCACAAAGCGATTTTTCTTCATCAAAAACGATTATTATAACGGGTAATTCAGCTCCGAACAAACCAGCAACGCCAAGTGGACCTATTTCTGGCAAGCCTGGAATACCTTATTCGTACTCATCCTCGGCCATTGATCCTGATGGAGATAATATTTATTATCTCTTTGACTGGGGTGACGGAACTACCAGTGGATGGAAAGGACCGTTTGGTTCAGGTTCCACCATCATTGAATCTCATACGTGGGCTAACAGGGGAACTTATGCGATACGAGTAAAAGCAATAGATGATCCAAACGGTGATGGAGATCTCTCAGATGGAACAGAGAGCGTCTACTCTGATTCATTACCAATCAGTATGCCGAAAAATAAAAATCTATTTTCCAGAGAACACACGTTTCAGGATATTTATCAAAATATCTTAGAATTAATCCAATCATTTCGGAATTAGAAATAGTAAAGAAAGATCTTTTTCCCTCTTTTTTTCTTTATTTTTTTATAAGCATCTATCAAACAAAGACCTTAAATATTTACTATTTTATTGAATGTTTCTAAAGGATCTGTTATCTATGAATCTTAAATCAATAGGAATCTCAATAATGTTGATTATTCTCATCGTGGGTTTTTCTGGATGTGTGCAGGAAAATGAATCTGATGAGCAAATTACACAAGACGTTCAGCTAACTGATGAAGATTGGAATTACTTTGTATTTCATTATAAAAGTGGTAAGGATTTGAACCAATTATTCACATCAGGATTTAACATAATTGATAAGGAAATTAAATTATTCGATCCTGTAAATTCATCTTTTTTATTGGAGGTAAATAATTCCAATTTGAACGAATTAACTAATCTTAAAAATATATCGAATAAAATGTATGAAAACATTTCTGATTACAGATCTACTCTTGATGATTTTATGGTATCTTCAAATTTGATTGAGCATCATCAAAAACAAAGTAATTTGTTTGATGTTTATGAGAACTTATCAAATCTTTATCTTGCAACCTATAATCGTATCATATCAGTTTATAATTCATCAACGGCTAAAACAAAACTTGTTGATATCTCAGATATTATGCAACAACTCTTTGTGATTGAGGAATCGATTAATTCCATCATGGATGATCAAGTACAAGAAATTATAGATATACCTGAAGAAATATGGAACAAGTGGGAAGATAAAGACTGGAGTTTTATGAATGAGACGCAGGGATAGATCTTGATTCTACTTGCTCCTTAGTTTACTTATCTTCTTAAAGTTATTTACACTTATTTCCATTATACTTAATCTTTTACTTGAATCGTAGTTCACAATGATATCAAACTTCTTTGAAGATCTTGTTATGAAAATATCTTATCAAAAAAGGCTTAGAAAAACAACCGAGCAATATTTAATAATCTAAGTATTTTTTCACTTAAATTCCTCCGAGAAAATGTTACGGACGCGGCGGGATTCGAACCCGCGGTCACTGGCTTAGAAGGCCAGTGCCATATCCAGACTAGGCCACGCGCCCAACAAACTCAATATTTATTATGTTTTCAAAGTAATATATACAGGTATTAGAAAGGATTACATAAAGATAATGAAAAAAAGATAGTAATGCAGAGTTAATTCTGCATTTTATTCATATGGTGATGCGTCTTTGAGTAAATCCACATGTGAGATGATCATACGGCGGCAACAGAATCGGTCAACACCAAGGTCATCAAGGATTTCTTTTGGAGTTTCTTTTGGAGTTTCTCCAGTTGTCACTGCTTGCGTATAAATGTCGTATCTTCTTTTGAACTCTTGATAGTCTTGCGCTATGACTTTTCCACATGTGAAACAGCGAACTGGTATTATCAAACAACATCACCTGTATGATTTCTGCCGTTTCTTTCGAGCTCCACGGCCAAGTGGTTTTTTTGCTTCTCTTCTCCGCGGATCATTAACAAGCAGACTGCGGTCATACTCTAAAAATGTTTGTTTTAAATCCGGATCATCCGTAAATTCAACAAGTCCTCGAGCAATAGCAGTTCGTACTGCATTTGCTTGACTCATAAATCCACCACCATTTACAGATACTTTGATGTTTACTTTATTAATAACATCTGATGCTAGAGTAACGGGTTCAAAGATTTTCCATCGAGCAATTTCAGGCTCATGTAATTCTAAAGGAATTTTATTAACTCGAATCATTCCTTTTCCTTTTTGAACCGTAGCACGTGCGACTGCGGTTTTTCGTTTTCCAGATGTGTTGATAACTTTTTTAGGCATTAGTATTTCGCTCCTAATGATTTTGAAATTTGTTCAACAGAATGATAATTAACATGATTCTTTTTTGCATGTTCAAAGACTTCGGCTTTTTCATTTTTTAGTTCTTCAGGTATTCCTTTATGACACCGCAATCGTTTATATGCTGCGCGTCCACGAGGTTTTTGATATGGAATCATTCCTCGAATGGATCGTTTCACGATACGTTCTGGTGATCGGTGAAAGAATGGTCCTTTTCTGTAGGTTCCAATTCGTCTTTTTTCTTTATATTCATTTCGAATCATTTGTTTTTTACCAGAAATAACTGCTTTTTCTGCGTTAATGACATGAACTTCATCGCCATCAAGTAAATATTTAGCTACTTTTGTCGCTAGTCTTCCCAGGGTTGTTTGTTGTGCATCAACTACTCGTTTCATACTTGTTTACCCCACTATCCTAATATTTTTACCTTCAGGGTTTTTCTTTAGTAATTCTTCAATCGTCATGGTTTTTCCGCCTGCATCAGCGATTTTTTGTTTTGCTTTATCGCTGAAATTCCATGCGGCTACAGGAATTTTTTTGGTTAACTCTCCTGTGGATAAGACTTTTCCTGGTACTAGAGCTGTTTCTTTTTCATCGACATGTTTGTCGATTCTTTTAAGAGTGACAACTGGCCAGTTTTTTGATGATTTTTGCAAGCGAAGTGCAACATCTTTCCACAGTGGTTTATTTTTTTCCTGTGCTTCTTTTTTCAATTGATTAATAAGATCGATTAAGAGTGGATTTGTTTTTTGAATCTTCTGTGCCATAGTATGTTCTCCAGAGATAAGGATGTTAGTGAAAGCAGGTGCTATTTATAAGATTTGCGGGAGTAATAATAATATGTGTTTATAAAGATGAGGGTTGTATTATGTCTTTGGTTATTTCGGTGAGTGGAAGTAGTGGCGCTGATTCACGGCTTTTTGATGAGGTGTTGTTGGTTGCTGAAGAGGTTGGTGCGGAGGTTGCTAAGCATGATGCGGTGTTGTTGACTGGTGGGAAAGGTGGTGTTATGCGTGCAGCTTGTAAAGGAGCTAAGAGTAAGGGAGGTACTACGATTGGCATTCTTCCGTTTTCTAAGGCTGAGGCAAACGAGTTTGTTGATATAGTTCTTCCTTCGAATATGGGATATGGTCGGAATAGATTAGTTGTTACAATGGCGGATGCAGTTATTGCTATTGCTGGTCGATGGGGAACATTAAATGAGATTAGTGAAGCGTTAATGGCAGAGAAGCCGTTAGTGTTTTTGTTGGGATGTGATGGTGTGGTGGATCGGTTGTCACGAAGTGGTATTGTTTCTGAGGATGAGGTTTTTGTTGATTATGCGTCTTCTGCAAAAGATGCCGTTGGAAAAGCATTGAATTTGATTAGAGTAAAAAAGGAAACCAAAGATTAATATGAATAAAATTGATATTGTTTGGTAAGGGATGTAGATGCGTGAATATAAAATAAAAAAAGGATATCACCCGGATATCAATGCGATAGTGAAGGAATACTTTGATGTATCTGCTGATGTAATTAATGGTTGTTCTTTTGAGGTGGAAGGCATTGGTAAGATTGATATGAAACGGGAGAAAAAATCGTTGTTTATTGATATTGTACCGCCGAAGAAGGTGTCCGGGGATTATAGTATTATTAAAAAGTGGAATAATTTTTTGTATGATGCCACTGGGAAAACAACAAAGGAACGGAAAAAAGATTTTGGAAAAGTTAAGAAGAAATAGAAAGAGAAATCTTTTGTTGTGTTCTCTTTTCTTTATTTTTTTACTGCTTCCCAATCTTTGAGGAATCGTTTTATGCCAATATCAGTTAGTGAATGATGGCTCATTTTTCTGATGATTTTTGGTGGGATGGTAGCAATGTCTGCGCCAATTCGTGCTGATTGGATGACATGAATGGGATGTCTGATACTTGCAACGATTACTTCTGTTTCAATGTTATAATTATAAAAGATTTCAACGATTTCTTCAATGATTTTCATTCCTTCTTGACCAATATCATCAAGTCGTCCGATGAATGGGCTTACAAAAGATGCTCCTGCTTTTGCAGCAAGTAATGCTTGGTTTGCTGAAAAAACAAGGGTGACATTGGTTTGAATTCCTTTAGCGCTTAAGGTTTTTACTGCTTTGAGTCCTTCCGGAATCATTGGGATTTTGATGGTAACGTTTTTTTGGTATTTCTTTGAAACGCTATTATAAAGATCCTCAGCTTCGGTGATCATGTCTTCAGCTTGTTCACTAACCACTTCTAGGCTGATTGGACCGTCTACGAGGGTAAATATTTCTTCGATGATTTCTTGAAATGATTTTCCACTTCTTTTTACTAGGGTTGGATTAGTTGTTACTCCATCTACTATACCCCATGATGCAAGTTCTTTAATTTCATCTAGGTCGGCGCTGTCTACAAATATTTTCATGGATGCCTCAACTCCTTTTCTGGATGGTATACGATTGGTGTTGATAATTTTTTGGTTAACACTCAGGTAAGGAGGGTATACAACATGATATGTATAGAGGTATGGTTTGATGTATAACTTAATAAATAGAAAAATATATATAATCAGCGCTACATTAGGATATTTGCTAGGAGAGGAATATGCCTCTAACAAGAAAAGCCCGTGTTGTTGGAAGTAGTCTGGTGGTCACCATTCCAAGTCAAATCGCAAAGGCTTACGATATTAATGATGGTGACGAAATCGAGATTATACCTGTGGAATTTGGGGAGTTCACGATTAGGAAGCGAAAAAAGTAGCTCCCCCTAATCCTTAACTTACGTTGTTGAGATATGAACCAGTTTTTTTGTTAAAAAAAATACTTATTAAGCAGGTTGGTATTTACCCTCTTTTGATTTTCTATGAGTAAAGTAGCTCCCTCCATTCTTTCAGCAGATTTTGCGTTTTTAGCCAATGAAATTCAAGCTGTCGAAGATGCCGGAGCTGATTGGCTTCATATTGATGTGATGGATGGGCATTTCGTTCCAAATATCACTATTGGACCAGTAGTAGTTTCTAAAATCCGAAAGCATTCTTCATTATTTTTTGATGTTCATTTGATGATTGATGAACCTGAGCGGTATGTAAATGATTTTGTTGAAGCTGGAGCTGATTTGATCACGTTTCATGCCGAAGCAATCAGTGATTACAAATCAATGATTACATCAATTAGATCACTGGGATGTAAGGTTGGTATTTCGTTAAATCCTGAAACAAGCGTGGATACCATCAAAGAGATTATTCCACTGGTTGATTTGGTACTTATTATGTCTGTTCATCCTGGTTTCGGCGGCCAAAAATTTATTGTTGATGTATTATCAAAAATTAAGGAAGTACGAAACATCATTGATGAAACGGGAAAACAAATTTATCTTGAAGTGGATGGAGGAATTAATAGCCAAACTGCTTCAAAAGCACATACGTATGGTGCCGATGTACTAGTAGCAGGAAGTTACGTGTTCAAACATAAGGATTATACAAAGGCCATTCAAGCATTAAAAAAGTAATAAAAGAAAAAGGGAAATTTTGTTATTACTTTATCCCTGCTGCAAGATCTTTGATAACTTCTTTTTTATTCTTTGCCTTGACAATTCCACTAGCAAGGAGAACTCCAGCTGATCCTAACTCTAGTGCTTTAGACACATCTTTTCCATTTTTAACACCAGCACCACAAAGAACTTTTACAGACTTATTTACTGATTTTACTGCCTCAACACTATTGCTTACAATATCTGGATCCACAGTAGTAACTGAAATGTTCCCGCCAATAAGTTCAGGTGGTTCAACGGCCACAAACTGTGGATTAAGTGCAGCTGCAGCTTTTGAAGTCGCAACATTATTCGTACAAATGATATTATCCAATCCTGTTTCTTGTGCTCTGGTTAAACAAGCATCAATGTTGGCAAGTGTCAATCGATGTTCACTATGATTAATCAAGGTGCCAACGGCTCCAGCATCTCTAACTGCTTCTGGAAGTGTCCAACCCGTGTGACTTCCAGGAGTTATTGGATCGATGTGTTCAGCCCAAACCGGTATCGAAACCTCATGTTTAACTCGATAAATATCTGTTGCTTGCACCGCTATTGCCATGCTCACATCCGTGTCTTTTCCCACTTCTTCCATTAGTTTTGCTATCTGGATAACATCATTTCCTATTGCTTGGCCATATGTTTTCACATTAAGAACAATTACTGGTGTTTGTAACAAAATCATCTTCCTCCTCATCAATAAATCATATTTTTTTGTGTTGGTAATCGAACACCTTTAATATAGTCTTTCCCATCTCCAGATTCATATGGCCATTGGATTTCTCCCACAATCAAGTCTGTTTATCGGAATTATTCCTGCATTAGCATTAGTTTATCTTATCATTAGAAAATGGACCGGTCAATTTCAGGAGAAAACTGTTTTTTTAATGTTTGTTATAGGAATTATTAGTGGATTTTTCAGTGCAATTATTGAGAATAGTCTTTTTTTACAACCTCTTTTAATTATCACTTTGTTTCCTTTGTTGGAACAACTTATTAAAACTATGATTTTAAATTTTCCACGATTCCATGAGAAACAATCAACCGTTCTATATGGATTAGTGTTAGGTCTTGGTTTTGGATCTATCTTTCCACCAGTTTCATTGTTACTAATCGCTGAATCATCGATATCTTCAGCTGAAGTGATTTCTATTTTCATTGGCTCTCTAGGTCTAGTTTTTTTACATGGAGCATCTGGTGCCTTAATTGGATATGGCGTATTTGCCCGCAAGATTCCGATCATGTTTTTGTATTCAGTTCTCATCTTGGTTGCAGCTAATCTGTTAAAATTTCCAAATATCCAATGGATCACGCTAGTCCTTGGAATACTAATGTATTGGATTGTGATGACAAAAGTTGTATATCCGGTATTAAAACAATCTATAAGACGGAAAAGAAATGCAAGTGAAACGATATCAAATCAGTGAGACTTATTTCTATGTATATCTGCGGATTAATTTTTAATAAAGTTAATTAAGACTAACATCTTTTACGAACACACTATAATGTGAGGTTATAGGAATATTGAAGGTGGTAAAAGATGAATTTTATTGAAAAAGTAAAAGGAATGCTATTAGACCCAACAGGCACATATCAGAAGTTAAAAGATGAGGAAATGGGAGCTGCATTACGCTATTTTGTTATTTGGTTATTGATTTTTTCAGCGTTAGCTGCAGTTATTTTTGCAGTGGTTGGAACCGCAGTGTTATCAATGATACCACAGACCGCTGAACTTGGTATGCTTAACTCATTTCTTGGCGCCGGAGGAGGCATTGTAATTGCTGGTGCAATGTTCATTGCTATCCTTATCTTTGGTGTAATCGGAGTTTTTATTGGTGCTGCGGTTATTCATCTTGGTGTTCTTCTTGTTGGTGGAAACAAGGGATATGGCCAAACAGTGAAGAGTTTGATTTATGGAGGAACTCCAACTTATTTATTTGGATGGATTCCATTCATTGGAATGATTGGCTCAATCTGGTCTTTGATTCTTGTAATATTTGGAGTAAAAGAACTTCACGAAGTTTCAACTGGTAAAGCAGTTATTGCCGTCTTAATCCCCGCCGTAATTATCGCAGCAATAGTAGGTGTTTCTATGATTGGAGCGATTCTTTCTGGATTGAGTGGCATGCCACCAAATGTACCAACGCCCTAAACATTTTTTACTTCTTTTTTTCTTTTTATTTACTTTTCAACTTTTTTGTTAAATAGTCGAGTTCATCTATAATGAGTCCAATTGCCATTCCCGTAAAAAAACCAACAAGTAAACCAGTACTTAATCGAATCAGATTCGTGCTTTCCCATAAATCCAAGAGTTGTCCAACTCCATCAACTCCTAAAAAAGCAATACTTGCAATAAAACCAATAAAAAATAAAAAATGATTTTTAATCCGAAAAAAAACCATGAGTCCAACACCAATTGTTATCCCAACCCAAATAGATGTACAACGAGCACAAAATGGAAGTTGATTTTGATTAAGATAAAAAGACCGAGTTGATTTCGTGTGACATAAAACATCACCAACTCGATAGACATCTTGCCAAGGATGATTCATTTCTGACCAATAATGCTCGTTATCCACCATCATAGTCATCCCAGATAAATCAGACAATGAAGCCGTTGACTGGGTTAAAGGAGCAAGCATTTGTAATAAAGCAAAAATAAAAAAAAAAGTTAAGAGTATTAAGAGAAAACTAGAAGCTTTTTCCCTTTTTTCCATCATCAAATTCATCCCGAGATTTTAGAATTAACCAAAGAGCAATAACAGCTAACACCAAACCAGTAAAATAGAGACCAATTGAAAATATGCCCACGATGCTTCCGAAAAGGGCAACATCAGAAAAACGTCTCTTCCAACACATAAGTGCACCAATCAAAGTAACCATTGATAAAATAAATAATATACCTGATAACCATTCTAATTCAAATGATGAATTCTTAAGTCTTAATGGATTTGTATCAGTTACCTTAAGAGTATACGTTGAAAAATCAAATGGAAGAATATAAACATTTTTTGAGGCCATATTCTCCGATGTGTTAGTTTCTTTTTCGCTTACGGTTAAAACATGTTCTCCTAGAGAAAGTGAGGTAGCGACAAACGAATCATTTTTTTGAGTAAAGGTAGCGTTTTCCTGATCAATACTGAGTGTCATATTATCTATTGAAAGAGCTGAAGTATTATCTACAAAAACGGTTAATTCACCGTTTAAGCCAGATAGAGATGCAATCCCAACTGGACCTTGCAAAAAAATAGTTGGAAAAAAAGATGAGACGATAGCAATGACAACCACTCCAATCAACAAAAATGAAGCAATCATTGGTTTATCCGTGCGTGGTTTAATCGAAGAAAGGATAGTTTTCCTTGGCTCCCCATGTTCTTCCCAATAACAATCAGATTCTACATCAACAGGAGAATCGGAATCGATATTGGATACATCAACCTGTGATGTTTTCGCAGTGAAACGATGATGGCATATCGGACATTCTAAGCTAAACGATGGAACTTCCCGATTCATCTCAGCTATGATATGTTCCCCACATTTGGGACATGTGATCCTCCCCTTCATTGTAAGATTCACCACATCGCACAACAAACTACTCCATTAAAACAATTTCTATAAATTCAATATCAAGCAAATAGGCACAGTGTAACAGCACCGTATTGACAGAATTAAAAAAATCTCAAAACTCAATTATGTAATAAGCAAATGTCCCTTATGAAACGAGTATGAATCGGTTCTAATTCATCATTTTTAAAAATGAAAGCAATATGTTTAAATATTATTCCCTTATTCCCGTACAAGAAAAGGCGGTTTTAAGTTATGGCGAAATTTCCAGAAGCGGAAAAACGGTTGCTCAGCAAGAAGATATGCATGAAATGTGGTGCAACAAACCCAATACGGGCAAAAAGATGTCGACGATGTCGATCTCAGGAGCTTCGAGTAAAAGCCAAAGAAGGACGCGGCATTTAAATTTTTTTTATCAACAAACCGTCATCTTTAAGAGTAATATTTCTTTTTCCACCTATAGGTCGAGACGGTTATGCCTGAAACAAAATTTAAAAAAAGTGAAGATTTCAATGAATGGTACAATGAAATCGTGGAGCTTGCAGATCTTTGTGACAAACGATACCCTATCAAAGGAATGAATGTTTGGCGGCCTTATGGCTGGAAACTAATGTCTCATGTTGACAAACTGATTCGAAAAGAAATGGATAAAACCGATCATCAAGAAGTGATGTTTCCGTTATTAATACCTGAAAAATTGTTTCAGAAAGAAGCAGATCATATTGAAGGATTCAGTAGTGAAGTATTTTGGATTACCCATGCAGGTCAACATGAGTTAGAGGAACGATGGTTACTTCGTCCTACTTCTGAGACTGCTATGTATCCAGTGTTTTCTCAGTGGATTCGATCACATGCAGATCTTCCCTTGAAAACGTATCAGATTGTGAATTCGTTTCGTTATGAAACAAAGCAAACAAGAGCTTTTATTCGAGTTCGAGAGATTCATTTTTTTGAAGCACATACCTGTCATGTTGATTTTAATGATGCTGAATGCCAAATCGAACAAGACAAACAAATAGCAGATCGATTGTTGAAGAAATTGTGTTTACCATTTATCTTTAATAAGCGTCCTGAATGGGATAAATTCGCTGGTGCTTTTTACACTATAAGTATTGATGTGCTTATGCCATCAGGGCGAACACTGCAACTTGGGTCAATACATCAGTATAAGGATAATTTTTCAAAACCATATGATATTACCTATGAAACTGAAGAGGGAACACATGCACATTGCCATCAAACGACGTATGGAATGAGTGAACGATTACTTGGAGCAGTTGTTGGTATTCATGGAGATGACACAGGACTTATTTTACCACCGGATGTTTCACCAATTCAAGTTGTGATCGTTCCTATTATTTTCAAAGATACACGAGAAAAAGTCCTTACTGTCTGTCATGAAGTTGCTGAACAATTAACCAATAAGGGTTTACAGATTCATGTTGATCAACGAGATGTTAATCCTGGAAACAAATTTTATGAATGGGAGTTGAAAGGAGTGCCTCTCCGAATAGAGATTGGTCCAAGAGACATATCTAATAATCAAGTTATCCTTGTTTCAAGAGATACTAGTGAAAAAAAGAATATTGCTCGTGATGATTTAATTAATGCTGTTGAACTTAGTCTCGATGAGTTATCACAACGATTATTAAAAAGAGCTGAATTATTGCTTGAAGAGAAAACTCATGTTGTTGATACGCTTGATGACGCAAAAGAATATGATGGTATCATTCAACTTCCGTGGTGTGGAACAGATTCCTGTGCGTTAGAAGTTGAAGAAATACTAGATGGAAATACATTAGGCGAACCGATTAGTAATGATGAATCTGTGACCGAGAAAAAGTGTGTTACCTGTGGGAAACAAGCAAAAACTTGGATGAGATTTGCAAAAACATATTAAAAAAAGAAGA
>Ga0209925_1000769_pt1 | contig 16257 bp, 13 predicted proteins | sample SalPonR2_A_D1_MG_FD_185702 | JGI IMG/M metagenome (GOLD analysis project Ga0209925, IMG submission 185702) | Salt pond soil microbial communities from South San Francisco under conditions of wetland restoration - Salt Pond MetaG R2_A_D1_MG... ...
AAACCATATAGAAAATTGTTTTTAAAATTTATAAGAATAAGAAATATATCCGTTTTTTTTATATAAAATTTAAATCTTGAAAAATATCCACTATTATCAATATTAAAATCCCTTCCAAAAACTCCCCCGATATCAATTTCACTCATCATTCCAAGAGGAATCCTAATCCTTAACCCGTCAACTCCCGGTCTTTCTTCTTTTTCAAAATCAGCAAAAGAAAATGAAAAAAATATATCTGTGGGATTTATTATATGTCCGCTCCCCCACGAAATGGCCTGTCTTCCAAGATATATATCAGCATGGGGTAAATAATATTTAATATACCCTCTGTCAATATTTTGATTTAGAGTAAAAGAACCTGCCTCTTTAATATTATGTGGATATATTCTTTTTCTGATATCTGAAACTCTATAACTAACACTTTCCACATTCTTTAAAAAATTTGAGCTTCTGTTAATAAGACCTAACAGTTCATAAGAAAAATAAAATTTTACGGCTTCAGTTATTTGTGTATCGAAATTCAATCTTAATTTTTGATTTAAAAACCCATCACTTTTCTCATTTAAATTATTTTTTGGGATATAAGAAATAAAGTTGTTGTAATATCCCCCATAATTAAAATCAATCGATAGGATATTAAAACTAAACCAAATAAAAATAAAAACTATAATCACAATTTTTTTCTTCATAAAATTCCTTTATAATTTTTTTTCCATTTTAATCCACGTCTTTGTATAATCCATTTTTTTATTCAAATTTAACATATTTCTGTTTTTTGGATTGACCTGGGTCAGTATTCTTTTACATCCCCTTTTTTTTGCCCATGAATGCAATTGTTTCTTTAATTTTTGTGCAAACCCTCTATTTCGGTATTTTTTTTTGGTCCAGAGAGAGACAATATTAACAATATCTTCATCACTTTTAGTATTTTCAGCCCATATATAAGAAATTATCTTATCCGATTTAAAGACTGCCCTGCAGAATAATCTATTATTATTCAAGCTCTCCTGAAATCTTTTTATGGATTTTTTTACATAATCATCTTTTAATTTATAAGCTTTATCCCACTTTTTGGGGATTCTATTATGAACTTCACATATCTTAATTACATTTTTCTTTGATCTTACATCTATTATATTTATTTTTCCCATTTATCATTCTCCACACTATTTTTTATAATCTTTTTCAATTTTCCCATCTTTTAAAACAACCACTCTTTTTGCCCTTTTCATGACAAGTTCATCATGAGTAGAAAACAAAAATGTCATCCCCGTTTCTTCATTCAATTCTCTCATATTATTTAGTAAATCTTCACTTGTTTTTGAATCTAAATTAGCAGTGGGTTCATCTGCAAAAATAATTAAAGGTTTCGAAACCATTGCTCTTGCTACCGCTACTCTCTGCTGCTGTCCCCCTGATAGATGAATTGGTAATGTATCATGATATCCTTTCAACCCCATTTCTTCAAGAATAGAAAGAACTCTTTCATGTCTTTCATTTTTAGGTACTCCCTGAAGCTGCATTACATATTCTATATTTTCTTCAGCTGTTAAAACCGGAATTAAATTAAATGCCTGAAAAATAAAACCAATATGATCTCTTCTAAAATTAGAAAGTTCTTTTTTTGACATACCTGATAGAAGTTTATTTTTCAACCAAACTTTTCCTTCAGTGGGATCATCTAATCCTGAAATAACATTTAAAAATGTGGTTTTCCCGGATCCCGATGGCCCTACTATAGCTGTAAACTCTCCTTTTTTTACTTCAAGATCAACACCTCTAACTGCTTTAACTACAATATCATTTTTATAGTAATTCTTTTTTATATTTTCAGTTTTTATAATACTATTTGCCATATCTCTCCTCCAATTAACTATTATAAACTTTTTCTGAGTGCATCTGCAATATTTATTTTACCTGCATGTATAGATGGATAAATACTTACCAGTATTGTAAAAATAAAAATCAACAATGGATGAACAATAAATTGTCTTATCTCCATTACAGGATATAATTTTCCACTAAATGCAGCACCCGCCAGCTCTATACCTGAATAATCTATTCCGACATGCTGAACATAGAGTGATAATAAATATCCAAATATTATACCTATTATAGATGAAATCAATCCCAGAAATGCTGCTTCATAAATAATTAACTTTCTTAAATCACCGGCTTTTGTTCCGATTGCCCGTAAAACTCCAAATTCAAAAATTCTTTCATAAATAGCCATAAACAGGGTATTGAAAATTCCAAACACAACAATTCCAAATATAATTATTCCTACAATTGATAAACTAAAATCCTGCATTCCAATAACCATTTGTAATTGTGGTGCAAGTGTTGGCCAGTTTGCCGTTTCATTGTTTGTATCAGAATACTTTTCAGTAAATTCAGTTGTTTTATTTCTGGAATATTTAAGGTCCTGATATACAATAGCTATTTCATGTATTTTATTTTTTAGATTTAATAACTCCTGGGCTACATCAATATTTATAAAAATCATTCCTTTTTCCATTTCATCCATTAAAAGATCAAAAATACCTGTTACTTTTAACATCATCTGTGATAATTCACCGGTTTCAGCTTCAGATAGTGTAATAACAATTCTATCTCCTATACCTACTTCCAGATTTTCTGCCATCTCTTTTCCAATGAGAACACCTCTTTTGTTATTCCTATTTAAAAATTTACCTTTTATTATTGAATCATCTATCAGAGATATTATTTTTTCTTTTTGAGGGTCTATTCCATTTATCATAACAGGTTTCATGGTTACTGGAGATGAGATAGTTCCCTGGGATTTAACTCTTTTAGAAAAAGCTTTAACAATTTTTTCATTTTTTAATTTTTTAGTGAGCTGGTCTGGGTTATTGATAGTTTTTTCAAGTTCTTGAGTTTCTCTGTAGTCTTTATTATGTATTTGTGCTTCTCCCATGTATGTTGAGGTGAGTGATTTAATCATGTTATCCTGCATTCCGATCATTATAGCATCCGTAAATATTAAAGAAGCAATCCCGATACCTATTGCAATAGCTGTTATAATTGTTCTTCTTTTATTTCTAAAAATATTTCTCCAGGCTAATCTAAAATATAATCCCATTTTTCCTCCTGTAATGATGATTAATTTTTCTAAATTTAATTATTTAAAACATTCTCATTACTTCTGCAGCTTTTGTTCTTGCAGCTTTTATTGCAGGAAAAAGACTAACAAAAACTCCAGATAAAAAAACTGTTATTGCAGGAATCAAGTAACTCCTTAAATTTATCTCCCCTTTCATGTATTCAAAACGCATACCTCCCCACTCAATAGGTTCTGGAAAAGCAATTCCATGTTTTGAAAAAATATAATTAACAGCAAGAGCTATAATTGTTCCTATAATAATACTTATAAAAGCAAGAATTGATATTTCATAAAAAATCATTTTTACTATCTGAAAGGGTTTGGTTCCAAGAGCTTTCAGGACTCCATACTCTCTTCTTCTCTCTAAAACATTCATTAATACAGTGTTTAAAACTCCTATGGCTACAACGAGAATAACAACAATTAATGAAACCCACAACCCTTCCATATCCGCTTTCATGGCTCTATAAAAAGATTTAGCAAATTCTTTCCATGTTTCTACGGATAAGTTCTCATTATTAATCTTATCCTTTAATGTATTTGATACAATATCAACATTTTTTAATTTATTAACATTTATAGCAATTTCATGTATTTTTTCATTAAGAACAAACAATCTTTGTGACTGATCAATTTTCATGTAAACAGATGAACGATTACTCACGTCATCTTCTAAATCAAGAACTCCTCTAATAACATACAGCTCATTGGCAATAGAACCATCAGCAGCCTGTGAGACTATAACCAGTTCATCTTTAATATCTGCATCTAAAAATTTTGCTAAACCCTTACCGAGTAAAACTTCTTTTTTAAAGTTTTTCTCAAAATAGCTCCCTTTAATTATTTTTTTATCAATTTTAGTTGTTTCTTTTTCTCCAGAAATTTCTATTCCAATTATCTGTGCTCCTGAACTTTCTTTTCCAACTGATACAAGCCCTCCTGTAAAAATTCTTGTAGTCCATTTAGTTACAGATTCAGTATTTTTTATTTTTTTCTCAATATTTTTATAATCATTAATAGTTTTATAAAGAGTTGGTTTGTTCAAATATCCCTTTTTATGTATTTGAATATGTCCCAGCCTATTTCTTGTAAAATTATCAATTATATAATTATAAGAACCATCCGCCCATGCTATAAAAAAAGAAGCAAGAATAAACCCCACAATCATACTTAGAGCTGTAAATATTGTTCTTCTTTTCTGTCTGATTAAATTACGTAAAGCAATTTTAAAAATTACCATCTTATCCCTTTCTGAGATTACGCAGAGTAAATATAGATTCTGATATGTTTATATTAAAATCCGCCTCTAAATATTCTATCACTGTCTTATGTCCATTTTTATCTTTAGGTATCAACTCCATAATAGATGGTATTGTTTTATTATCAAAATTTTTTACTTTTTTAAATCTCATAACCCTTACCAGCTTATCTTTCTCATCATAGTAATTTTCCCAAACAGGTATATAAGAATCCTTTTTTACAGCTAAGATGATATACCCCCATACTATTGGCCGATCTTCTTTGGGTATAGCTTTTATATAATAATATTTACCTTTATCCTTTTTATTTTCTACAAAATTGAATTCCCGTGGTTTAACAAGTCTGAATTTATAATCCTCCAAAAAAGTATATTCACTAACCAGATCATCGTTAGTAAAATCTGATCCCATCCAGCTTGCCATCATCATTGAAGGAGGAATTTTAATAACCTTGTTTGTATTTGGAAGATAATTCCACATTTGATTTTTAACTCTTAATGTTGCAACACCTTCTTCCTTTTGCGGTTCAATTATTCTTATAAATGTTTTATCCATGCCTTTACTCCAGGTTTCCATTTTTAGTGTTCTATTCCAGTGGGGGGTTTTTATCGTCATTTCCATTAGAGCATAGCTTGAATCACTTCTATATAACTGATCTACTTTTTTTACTATATCTCTTGCCAGATTGGAATCACTTTTCTGAGAATAAATAGTTGTTAATAATGATAAAAAAATAATTATAATTATCAGCTTTTTCATTTTCCCTCCTTAAAATTTAAGACCTTCATAAAACATCTTGATTCTTTCCATCATTTCATTTCTAAAATCTTTTTTCTTCATATCTTTAAAGTAATAAAGATATCCCATTGTTTGAACAAAAAACATGCTGTAAATTGAAAAAGATGCCTTTTCAATATCAATATTTTTTTTAATTAAATTTTTATTCTGCATGTATTCTAATAATTCTTTCAAGTCATTCAATGCCATCTCATCCAATTTTATTCCTCTTTTTAAAAATTGTTCATTGCTAAACATTATTTTAAATAACTCCTTATAAATCTCTTTATCCCATAAGAAAAAAATTTCTACATATTTATCTATCCATGTATATAAAATATCAAGAGGATTCTTATAATTAGTATCTTTAATTTTTTCTATGATCCCCCTATTTTCCAAAGTAATTTTTTTGAACTTCTCTTCAAGAATACTAATAATTAAAGAATTCTTGGATTTATAATAATTATACAGGGTACCGACTGCGATATTTGATTTTTTTGCGATGTCTCTCATTCTTATTTTTTTCAATCCCTTGTTTTTAAATAATTTTAAAGCATTCTGATGAATGATTTTTTTTGTTTTTTCTTTTTTTCTAACCATTAGCCCCACAATCTTACTCCTTTTTAATTTATGAACACGTTCATTTATGAACATGTTCATAATATAGTATCATTTAATATATTCGTCAAGTTTTAAAAATTATTTTAAAAAATAAATCTCATTTGAACATTCATGTATTTTAATTATTATTAGGAAATTATTTTCCCCAAAAAACAAAAGAGCCCCAGTAATATGGATGTGAATATCTTTCATCTTTTATTAAATCCCTTTTCCAGTCACTTATTACATGGCAATAATTATTAGTTTTTACATTAATTTTTTTATAATAATTTTTCATTAAATTATAGGTAGCTTTGTCCTCGATTCTCCATAAAGTTGCTAATACACTTTGAGCGCCTGCCTGCAGAAAAGCCTCCTTCAATCCTACTACTCCTTCAGAATGAAATATTTCACCAAGTCCCGTTTCACAGGCTGATAAATTTACGAATTGAGCTTTTATGTTCATATTAGATATCTCGTCAACAGTTAAAAATCCATTATCATCACTCTTAAAATCAGAGAATTGTGATAATACAAGTGAAGATTTACCCGGCAATACCGTAGAAACATCACCATGCAATGCAAAATGAATAATTTCATATTTCAAATCCTTTTTAAGCAGGTTTTTTATTATTTTTTTTGATATCTTCTTACCCTTATATAATTCAACATTTTTAAAATTCTTTTTTAATAAATTTATCTCCTTTAATGAATATGGCAGATTGGAGTATTCAGAAAATCCGAGTTCTTTAAAAGGTTGATTGTTTTTTTCTTTATAATTTAAAATATTTTTATAATAAATCTCCATTTGGTTATTATAGCGCCAGATATCATAAATTGCTGCACCAAACCCCACTATTTTTTTACTTTCATAATTCTTTCTCTTATGTAAAAGATTGAGGGTTTTAAGTGAATTACAGTACTTAATATTATAATTTTCTATTAGATATTCATTTTCTTTTAACAATGTTTCAAAAGGTAAAAAAGATAACCATCCATCCGGAATAATTATAATATTTTTATATTTTTTTATCTCATTTTCAAATGGGTTTATTAATAATTTATATATTACCCCTGATAATTCTCTGATATTTTTTTTATTCTGTAATGAATTTCTGTAAATAGAAATTATTTTAGAAAACTTGTTTTTATTATCTTGCAGATAAATTTCTTTCTCTTCTTTTTTAAGATTAAATTCCATCCGGGAACTATTTTTAAAATCCCTTACTAACTTTTCTGAATATTTATTAATTAATTTATCTATTAACTTATTTTTATTTATAATTTTTACTTTAATATTATTATTACTTAATAAGTAGATTACCTTCTTTTTTTTATTCATGTTTGAATACATTAAAATACAGGTGTCTTTTTCCAGATAATTTTTGAAATCAAAAATATCAAAATTACTTTCATTCATCTTTTCTCTTAGATGAATATTTAATAACTTTCCGTGATATGCATCTGTAATTCGTACCATTCCATAAATATTATCGGTTTTTTCATAAACATAAATAAGGTATTGATAAGCATCCAGAACTTTATCGAGAAATGACCTTTTAAAATTTTCATCTGCTTTTTTATATATTTTTTCAAAATATTCTATCGCATTTAGAAGATGTTTTTCTGCTTTTCTGTATTCCTTAGTTTTATAATAGAGTTTTCCCAAATTAGATTCTAAGATAGCTCTGTCTATTTTTGTTTGAGCATTTTCATATAATTTAAAAGCTTTACTATAATATTTCTCTGCTGCTGAATATTTTTTTTGTTCATAATATAGATATCCAATCAAGTGCAGGTCTTTAGCCTGGCTATATTTTCTTTCCTCATATTTCAAGTTTATTTTGTAACTCTTATTATAATATTTAAATGCTCTATTATATTTTTTTATTTTTTTATATAAATCCCCAATTGACCTGTAGATATGAGATTTATGTCTAAGTGCTTTTTTATTTCCAAGTTCTTTTATTGCTTTATCAAAAAATAGTAAGGCCTCTTCAATTTTACCAAAATATATAAAAAGCTCTCCTTTTTTCTGATAACATTCGCTAATTCTCCATACATCGTTAATTTCAATTGATATTTCAAGGGCCCTGTTTATTAATTTCAAGGATTCTGAGTATCTGCCAAATAATTTTTGTATATTAGCCAGATGCAGATAACAAACAACAAGATTTCTTCTTTCCTCTTTTCTTTTTTTTAATAAAGGTACAGCTTTCTTATACTGATGGTAAGCTTTCATGTAGTTACCTAATTTTACATAGCAATAGCCTATCTCTGCTATTGAGAAACTGATTTTTGAATCATCTGGATTTTTTGAGTTTTTTTCTCTTGTTATAACATTTTTAAAATCTTCAATTGCTTTTTTATATTTGCTATTTTTTAAATAATAACTGGCCCGGTCAAAAAGATTATCCATTCCTGACTGGGAAAATATATTACCCAAAATTAGCATTAAAAAAAATATAAATAAAATAATTTTTCGAATATTAATATCTAACAATATTTGAAATCCTGAATTCATCTATTATGCCCTCTAATTTACCATTTGCTGACCAGTTATTTCCAATATAAATATTGTCATACAAAAATTCTTTATCTTCAAGTGTTTTAAGTTCTGTTTTTAACTTTTTCACCACACTACCATTAATTATTAATTTCAGAATTCCATCAGAAAATGAAAACCCTACATGATGAAACTTCTTCTTTTCTAAAATTTTATCACTCTCAAGAAAATATCTTTTATCACCTTTTCCAATGAAAACTTTTAACCTATTATTTTTTGTTCCGAATTGCAAATTAAACACATTAAAATTAGGAGCTAAATTTTTATTTTTATTATTACCTTTTACAACAATAAATCTTTTATTATATTTACTTTTATCATCTTTTAACCATACCCAGGCCTCTACAGTTATATTATTAACAATATCAAGTTTCTTACAATCTTTAATCATTGCATTCATGAAACCGTCAAATCTCATCCCGCCATTAAATTTACCCTTATCAGTCCATTCTGCAAAATTAACCTTTCCATGCAATCCATTTCCACTTGAATCTGATAAAATATTTCCACTTTGTCCATCAAAATGATATAATACAATCGTATTTTTATCGGGTTTAAATGGACTATCGGGTTTATCTTTTGCAGTTAAAATTGAAAAAAAGACAATAGAAACTATAAAAAAAATAATATTTTTCAAAACCACCTCTTAACTCCACCCACAAATTAAGAATAATATCTTTATATTTTTTTTCAATGTGATTTTTCAAAATAGATAGAAAAGGGAAGAAAAAGATATTCTTCCCACTTGTTTAAGAATTTATTTTAGATATTTATTACACCAGTCAATCATTTCTGCAAGAACATGCAGATTAGATTTTCTCGAACTGTAACCATGTCCCTCATAGGGCAAAAGAACAAGTTTAGAAATTCCCCCATTTCCCTTTATTGCCTGAAACATTCGTTTTGATTGTAAAGGATATGTCCCCGAATTCGGGTCATTTTCTCCATGAATTAAGAGCAATGGTTCCTTAATTTTATCCGCATGGAAATATGGAGATACTTCAATATAAAAATCAGTTGCTTCCCAGAGAGTTCTTCTTTCATGTTGGAACCCAAATGGTGTTAAAGAACGATTATATGCTCCGCTTCTTGCTATACCAGCTTTACAGAGATTACTGTGTGCAAGTACATTTCCTACCATAAAAGCTCCGTAACTATGCCCGGCTATCCCAACTTTTTCAGGATTTATTATTTCTTTTTGATCAAGATAAGTTATTACAGCTTCTATACTATCAACAGTTTGATCAATAAATGTATCATTTACTGTTTGAGGATCTCCAACAATTGGAACCGAAGCATTAATCACAGCATATCCTTCCAGAGTCAAATACATTATTGAAGATTTCCAGAATCTAACAAATGTATTATCAGTAGATTTCAGCTGTCCGGCAACATCTTTACTTGAATATTCAAGAGGATACGCCCAGATAATAAGAGGTACTCTTTCTCCTTTTTTGTATCCAGAAGGCAGATATAATTTTCCATTTAGTTTCACTCCATCTTTTCTTTTATATGTAATTAATTTTGTTTTTAGATTCGTAAGTTCAGGATAAGGATTTTTATTATCTGTTATTTTTTTTCTAATCCCTTTGGCTAAATTTAAATAGTAATAATTTCTTGGAGTTTTTTTTGTCTCATGTCTAATTAATATTTCATCAAAATTACTGCTGAGAACTGCAGATATTGTCTCAAAAGAATCTTCCCTGCTTTTATAAATAATATTTTTGTTTTTACTATTATAATTATAGCTCATTAAATAAGGATATTTTCCCTGAGGGGAATCTCCACTATTATTAATAAAGTATATTTTATTATTTTTTTCAATAAACACATCCTTGTTATTATCCGTATTTTTTGTTACAAGCTCTCCTTTATCCGCATAACTGTTTCTATAACTCCTGTTAACTATTTCAATTTTATTTTTATTTTTCAAATTATAATAATACCCATAAAGCCACATCTTATCTCTGTTATATTCATAAAAAATTAATCTATCTTCTTTTTCGGACCAGTCTATTCCTGAAAATCTATTTGTTGTTTTAAATAATTTATTTCTTTTACCACTAAAAGGTGCTTTTAAAGAACAAATCTGATCTCTGTATTCAACCTTTTTTTCCGGATTTCCTTCATCAATTGCATCTGCCCAGACAATTGTAGCAGATTTTAAAGGTTGCCAATGAAACATTCTTGGTCCTGAATAAGTTCCTCCAATAGGTATTTCATCCTGAACATCTCTCTTCTCAAGTAATTTAACCAATTTACCTTTACGATCCACAATTTTGAATTTTTTTGCAAAATAATAATGAGGAACTCTGTAAGAATATGGTTTTATAATCTCCTCAACTAAAAAATAATTTTTATTTGGAGATATGGAAATATCTGAATATATACCTTTAGTATTAAAGAAATCATACTCTTTATTTTTTGCATCAAAAATCACCGGTTGAGATGTAAAATAATATTCAAAAAGTTTTTTATCAAACTCATCTTTTAATAGATTCGTATAAGTTCTCATTTTAGATTTCTTTTTCTTTGTAGATTTTATTGTTGGTGAATCAGGAATCCTACTTCTTTCTGGCTTCATTTTCCTATTTCGGGGGATAGAATAAATTAATAAATCATGTTCATCAATCCACTTGAAACCACCATCTCCAAATGAATCATTAACTTTAATTTCTTTTAGAAGTGTTTTCTTTTTCTCAGAAACATTATATATGTATAAATATATACCATTTCTTTTACTTATACTAAAAGCAACAAATTCCTCATCAGGTGATAGTTTTATATCACGAACGATTATATCTTTTGAAATATCTATTATTTGATATTTATCACTTTTTGCATCATAAACCTGCAGGTTGTAATAAGGATATTTTTCAATAGGACCGTTCAATTCGGGAGAGATTTCCTCTCCAGCAAGTTCAATGGTGGGACGTGATAAAGTTTTTAAATTAATATTTGTTTTATAATTAATCTTCAATCCAATTTCAGAAAAATTATCCATCCTCATGAATGCAGGATTTTTTTTGTTGTAAATATCTAATATTTTTTTTGATGGCTTTTTATATCCATCTACTGCTAAAATAAAATTTAGTGATATAAGTAATATAATTAATAAAAATAATGCTTTTTTCATAATACCCTCCTTATTTCGAATTATTATAACAAAAATAAATCTTTTTTCAATTACTTCTTTTTACGAAATAGTTTATTTGCATTGACAAGTAAAAAGTTTACTCATAAAATTAGCTTATATATGATAAAAATAATGAGAAAACTATATAATTGGGTATTACACTGGGCACATACTAAATATAGTTCTCTTGCTCTTTTTCTACTTGCTTTTTCAGGAAGCTCTTTTTTCCCTATTCCACCTGATGTTCTTTTAATAGCTCTTGCCATATCAATAAATAAAAAAGCTTTTAAATTTGCTATCATCTGTTCTCTGGGCTCCATAATGGGAGGAATTTTTGGATATTATATTGGATATGAATTATGGTATGTAAACAACAACTTTTCAGGATTTGCTCATCTATTTTTTGATTATATACCAGGATTTACTGAAACTCTTTTTTATAGGGTAATGGGGTTGTATAACAAATATTCATTCTTAATAGTATTTAGTGCTGGGTTTTCTCCAATTCCCTACAAAGTTTTTACAATAACAGCAGGGGTAACAAAGATTAATTTTTTTAATTTTTTAATGGCATCAACTGTTAGCCGTTCATTGAGATTTTTCATCGTTGCTGGATTGATTTATAAATATGGAAAACCTATAAAAAGTTACATAGACAAGTATTTTGATAAACTATCATTACTTTTGGTAATTTTATTAATTCTGGGATTTGTAGTAATAAAATATATCTTCTGATAAAATATTGACCTAATATTTAATTAAACCAATACCGACAATGGTATTTAAAAGAGCATTAATTCAAAAATTAGCATTTAAAACTATTTAATTTCAAATTCAGCATGAACCGTAATTTTTATTTCTTTATTTTTTGAATCTGTATTATACATTCCCCTTCCCGAAACTTCTGTAGAAAAAGGTTCTGTAATCTGGAAAACCCCCTGTCGTATAGTTTTCAAATCCCCTGTTCTACTTCCAAGAGTTTTCAATATTTTTTCAGCTCTTTCTTTAGCATTAATAGTTGCTTTTGAAAGAATATCCTGTTTTATTTTTTTTAATTTTGAAAAAAAATAGTTTAATTTACTATTTTGAATAAAAACACCTTTCTTTACCAGTATCGATGGGTTTAAAGCAATATCTTCTAATTTTTCCATCTTCCTGGATATAATAAAAACTGATTGCGTTAAAACGAAACCTGAAACCCCGCCTCTTGAATATTCATTTCTAAAGTTTATTGGATTAATTGTCACTTCACTGCTTTTTATACCCGCATTAGTTATCTGATTTAATAAAACATCTTTCATCTCGCCTATTTTATCGTACCCTTTTTTCAAATTTCCAAGTCCGACTCTCTGAAAAAAACTAAATTCCCATTTAATAATATCAGCCTGATAATTCTTTTTTGCCATCCCAACCACTTTTATAGTTTTATAATCTTTTCTTGTATTATAAAAAAATATCCCCAGAATAATAGAGGATATTACTATGGCAATTGAAAATATTATGGTAATTTTCAATTCTTTTTTCATAAATTTCCCTCTCTATATTTTTTATAATCATTTAATATCTGCTCATGATCAAAAGCCAGCTCCGGTAATTCATCGATATTAAACCACCTGTAACTACTCGCGTCATCTCCAGCTCTTGCTTTTTTTCCATCTATCAATTCACAAACAAATACAAGAGAAATTGTTCTTCTTCTTTTATCTCTCTTTATGGAATCATAATAATTTAGAAAATCTTTTACATGAATATTTAAATTGGTTTCCTCTTTTAATTCTCTTACAACTGCCTCTTTAGCGGTTTCATCCCAGTCAATAAAACCCCCGGGAATTGCATAATATCCTTTATATGGAGTTCTTCCTCTTTTTATTAGAATAATTTTCCCATTCTTTTCAACTATACCATCTACCACCCCGGGTCTATTTAAATATCTCCCGCATACGGGACAGGGATTTGGATGTTCAGAAATAGATTTTCCCATGGAAACCTCCTTCAGAAACAAGGTAATTATATAATTTTATAGATTTAGGATGTAAAATTCTATTTTCATTAATCAAATAAACAATCGTTGTCCTTACAACATAAAATAGTGCATCTTCAATACTCTCATTTAATAACTTACGCGCCATCTTTGCTTCGGGGTAATTTCTTTCAGGTTCTGAAAAATCAATGATATATAATAGTTTTTCCATTTTGGACATTTTAACATCTCCAAGTGTATGGTTTTCAATTGCTGATAAAGCCTCATTACTTATATCTGAAACTTTCTGCTCTGTAATATAAGCCGATACATAGGAATGTAAGAGGGTGGGATTATATTTTTCAAAAGGATCAATCCCATGACCGGATTTCAAACTTAATCTTTTTAATTTTTTATCTGAAAAATCTTTTGCCAAATCATGAAAAATACCAGCATATTCTGCCTGTTTAGAATTTATATTATATTTTTTTGAATACTTAATCATTTCTTTAGCGGTACTAACAGAATGATCTATTCTTCTTTTGTTTTTTAGGTATTTTTTCAGTATCTGAATATTATTTTTATCTACATTTATGTTCATTATTCTTTTTTCAAATCTTTTAAAATAACTTCAATTGCTTTTTTCAGTTGTGGATCCCTATCATTTCTAACATCTTTAGGTGTATTTTCAATGTATATATCCGGTTTTACTCCGAAATTTTCCAGATTTTCACCTTTTTTACTTATCCACTTAACAGTGGGTAATCTAAAAGTAGTCCCATCCATTAATTCAACATTATAAGTGCCTATAACTCCACCTGCAGTTGTAACTCCAACTACTTTTCCCAGTTTAAGAGCTTTAAATCCTGAAGGGAATATTTCAGCATTACTAAAAGAATGTTCATTAATCAAAACGACTACAGGTTTAGTCCAACCATATTGAGATGGCTGCTCGGTCTTTTTATCCATGAATCTATGTTTGGAATAAGCATATATATCTCTTTCCAGCATTCCAAGAAGCTGGCCGCCAATATAACCTCCTCCATTATTTCTAACATCTATAATAAGTGCTTCTTTATCATAAGCATAGCTACCGAGTTCTCTTTTAAATTTGATTAAATCTTCATTCCCCATCGATCTTATATAAATATATGCAACCCTGCTATCAGTTTCTTTTTCTACTTTTTTTCTGTTAAAATATATTTTTTCTTTCCTGTATAAATTATTATAATCACGCCAGCTTTTACATTCCACATTTTCAATTTTGCCCGCATTTTCAAAATACAAATCAACTTTTTTATTTACTTTGCCAAGTAAAGCTTTATCCAAATCCACGGGATTATTAATTTTTTTATCATTAATTGATAATAATTTATCTCCATATTTAACTTTGTTTCTTATATCTGATAAAATATTTATGTATTCAATTTCAAGATTTCTATTAAAACTTACTCCAAAATAAGCAGTACGATAATTTGTATTATGCGACCTTTCTCTATTTCCCCAGATTCCAAGATGCGATGCATTCAGTTCTCCAAGCATTTCATTAATAATAGTATATAGGTCTCTCTTCATGTTTATTTTATCTATATATTCTCTATAATATTTTTTGACATTATTCCAATTAATACCATGCATCTGCCTATCATAAAAATAATGATATAATAATGACCAGGACTCATTAAACAATTCTTCGAATTCTTTCTTCTTATTAAATTTTTTAAAGACAACCGCATCATATACTTCAGTATTTCTTCCGGTATAGGTTACAGAATTAAAGCTGCCATCTGAAAGAAAATATATTCTTTTATTTTCTTCATTAACCCTTAAGGAATCTATACTTGATCTTGTTTTAATACGTCTTGCTTTATTATCGTTATTTAAATCAACAGTATACAAATAATCATTATCTCTGTCTGATTGAATTAGAACAATTTTTTCTTCTTTACCTATATATGCAATATCATCAATACTTTCATTAGAAGTCTCATAAATTATTTCCTGCTTTTCCTGAATTATGAAATCATCATCTTTTTTAATATCTGTTCCATTATTCTCATTTATATCAATATTTAATTTAACAATTTTATTTGAATCAAGTCCATTGACTATCCAGTATATCTCTTTCCCATTTTTATTCCAAACTGGCGAATAGCAATCCTCAGAAGTCATGCTGATATTTCTTTTAAAACTACCATCCCTGTTTATAAGATATATTTCAGAGTTATATGCCTCATTATATCTACGTACTAAAATTTTCTTACCATCTGGAGACCAGTTAATACCCGAAATTACAGGCATATCAAGAAGTAATTTTTCTTCATGATCTCTCATATTATGAATCTTTAGTCTGCTTAAGTCTTCAACATATAAAAGGTATTTACCCTTAGGTGAAAATTGCAGTGAATCTTTTATGGATCTGCTGTTTGTTATTTGTTTCTCAAATTTACCATTTTTATCCATTATATGTATATTTTGAAACCCGGATTTTGTCGATACAAAGGCTATAATTTCATTATTTTTTGCCCAGACAACTTCTTTTTCCCAAAAAATTGAATCTGTTAAATTTTTAGGATAAACAGTATCATCATTTTCTTGATCTGTATCATTAAATAACAAATCTCCTTCACACACAAAGATTATGTTTTTTCCATCTGTTGAAACCTCAGCTTCACTCATATTACCATACCCAATTTTATCAATTTTTTTGGGAGTAAACTGATAATCTGAATTGATTTCAAAATCTAAATGTTTCAAATTGTCTGTATCAGTATAATAAATAAACGGTTCGAAATCTGCAATAAAACTAAGAGCTTTCCCATCTTTTGTTCCATA
>Ga0209925_1000770_pt1 | contig 16254 bp, 17 predicted proteins | sample SalPonR2_A_D1_MG_FD_185702 | JGI IMG/M metagenome (GOLD analysis project Ga0209925, IMG submission 185702) | Salt pond soil microbial communities from South San Francisco under conditions of wetland restoration - Salt Pond MetaG R2_A_D1_MG... ...
CGATTTGCGCCTTGAGCTCATCAGGCCACCGCCGCCGACCCGCAACGAAGCTATCCGCTCCGCCAGACCGGAAAAACTCCAGCGTATCCTCCACGGAGAAACTCCTTCCCTATTCCAAGACAGGGACGGATTCCCCGAAATCATAAGTCAGAAAAAGGTGAGCCCCAGATCGCGCTTACGATAATATTGTAAACGGGATTTGATCTGCAGCGACGTAATGCTCCTTGGAGCCCGCACCAGAAGTGCGAAGTCCTTGCTGCATACGCTCGCTGCGCAGATTTCGCTGCGATGGCGCAAAATAAATCATACTGCCCAGCAGAGAGAGCAGCAGCCATCTGTGCGAACTGCAAGAAAGCGGAAATGGCACCGAATAGAACGCGGGAATGGCCTGCCGCTCGCCTCCCTCAGTGCGAATCTACGGCCCCAGATGCGGACTTCTTCATCAGTCAACGCCAGTGAAGATTGGAAAAATGGTTGCGTTCGCCATTGGAAAAATCCGCATTCCACCCGTGCAGATGCTAAGGTCCATGACACTTATAGGGGCTGCCGTCTGGTAGTCGGCACAGATCTTCAAAATACGCCCCTGACAAATCATCGTATTTCGGCAGCAGGTGTTCACGATCGATCTGGTCAAGATAGTTGGAACAAACCGCGACATAGTAACTGTCGCGACGCACGTCGTTATCGTACCAAGCCACAAAGGCAGCTGAAGCAGCAAGTCCTACATCGGAAGTTTCGTTCAGAATCTTGTCAAATCTGGCTGCCAGATCCGCTTGCATGGGCCAATTCGCCAAGGCATTCCACATCGCTGGTCTGCCCTGCTCTCGCGAACCCGCCGCGACGACAAGGCTCGTCACACTGGCGTCGGCCTCCATGGCGAACACTGCACGGACATGTTCCTTCATTGAGAGGTCAAGGCTTGGACAACTGCCAACATCGAATTGTTCGACATGCCGCAATTCGTGCACAGCAACCGCGAGCATAAGGCCCGGGCTCATATCTCTGGCCAGAACTATCTTGCGTTCATCTGGTTCGTAGTAGCCGCGTTCAGATAGCATGGTGTCGGCGAGGCAAAACGTGAGGTTGCTGTTTAAGCTGTCTGTGAGACCGGCATAAGAAGCGACCGCCTCTGAAAGCGCCTCATGTATTTCAGCCAGTTCGGCACTGGATTCAAATGGATATCGACCGCAGTCCGGCTGCGCCCAGCTTGGGGACATGCTCAGTATGAGAAAGGTAGCATTTGCTACCAGAGACCACCAGAAAGTCATTGCTGCTACCCCACGTCGCCACAGCCGAGGCTAATTCACCGGAGCCACAACTCAATGCTCGTGCCGGACCATGCTAACGCCCTTTGAATGAATGCCGAAACGTGATGCATCGATTCCAAGGACCTCATATCTACCGCAACGCGCGGCAGCTGCTAAACAGCACAACACGTCGCGGTTTGCAGCAACTGTCATGCTCGGAAACGTCGAAGCATACCGCACCTTCGTGCAAAGAGCCCGATCACAAGGTGTGACCGGGCCGTTTTTTTATTGCTGTATCGATTCGAGGTAGTAGGCCAAAGAGAGGATGCGACCACGAGCGACAACCTCCGCACTGTATGGCCCTATTTCTTCGACGCTGGCCTTAAAACGCCCTCCCCAGACGGGCATAGGGTAACCATGTCCTCTTGTTCCCTGACGCCCGTCAACCGTATGGATAACCTCTAACATGGGAAAAACGCCGTCGTTCTTGGCGCTCAGATCGGTGAGCCCCGGCACCGAAACTGTCATCAGCTCAGCCAATGGCCCGTTACCCAATCCGCTTTCTCCATGGCACGATGCACAGTTGTCCATGTACTCAACTTTGCCAGACTCATCGGCTGACGATATTGTACCGAGGGCCGTAAGCGCAAACGTTACACTAACCGCCGAAAGTGTTTTCAGAAATTGCATTTTGTTTCCTCCCAAGGTTCTTCACGCGTATTGAGTCATGGTTGACCCAGCGTGAACTTTACTCCTGGCTTGGCGAAATCTATTTGATTTCGATCAAATGTGACTTTCGAGCCGCTGTAGGTCCATCAGAGTTGAGAGTTGTGCTACCGCATGACCAGCGTTCTTCACACTTGGGGCTCTGCACGGACGCACCATCCGCACATCCATATGATCGTCCCAGGCGGTGGCCTAACACCGGACGGCAAACGTTGGGTCGCCTGCAGACCGGGGTTCTTTCTACATGTGCGGATGCTGGCACGACTGTTCAGACGCCTGTTCCTGGAAGGGTTGATGGAACTACATCGCGCAGTCCAACTCACCTTCTTTGGTGATCTGGGCCGCCTTGCGCAGGCAAATGCCTTTGCGCAGTGGCTTGCCCCGTTCCGCAAATCCGAATGGGTAGTCTATGCCAAACCGCCCTTCGGCGGGCCTGAGGCTGTGCTGGCCTATCTGAGCCGTTACACCCACCGGGTCGCGATCTCGAACCATCGACTGGTCAGTGCGGCACCACGCGGGCCGATACAGCCGCCGATGACAATATGCGGAATGCGATCGGCATAGGGTGCAGATACGTCGCGCAAAAGATTGATGCAGCGCTGCTGAATATCGGCCAGCGCGTCGTTGTCATGCCCAAGGAGCGCAGCCAAGTCCGGACTGAGCCGGTAATCCAACCCGCAGATCATGGCGCCTGCTCCGACGTCGGATATGATAGCAAGATAGCGATGATACATTGCTGTGATATCTTCTACCGCCTTCGGATCTTCCAAAAGAGTGAACATAGCGAAATGCGGAAGTTCGTGCCCGTGCTTGTACATCACCTCGGTCTCAGTGCCTGCCTCGGTAAGGTAGATAAGGTCATCGCGGAGGGGAGTATTCGTCATAGCGCGCTCCTTATGTGCTTTGAGCCTGATTTTAGCACATCACCAATACATTGTCGCTTGGCAGTGGCTCGGCCGTTTTCCAAGCGCAAGATCGTCGGTTTTATTAGTTGATGAGCATCGTACGCCTTGCAATAGCTTGGACAAAGTCCATCGGCAGCTTTGTCCCGCGACTCGATCATTGCTCTAACAAAAAAGCTGCGCAATCGATCAATGTCTGCTTCGGTGAAGGCGCAGTGCAGCATCTGGAATGGTGGGCAATGTCGCCTAGGGTGAAGGTTTTCTGATGCGGGTCGCGGCGGAACGCTGCTCACTGGCGCGACCACGACCCGGGTTGGAAAACCTCCCAAGGTGGAAGCCGAGGGGTCTTGGATCAGGCTATGGGGAAAGTGCGCGGACGGTCGGGGCGACGGCTGCATCCGGAGTGCGGCTGATAGCGTTCCAGGTTCCTGATACGGTCGCAAACCCGGCCGATAATCTCGACAAGGCTTTGCGTTTTGGAGTTATTGCCGCCTCGTGACGCACTGGAAACGATCGAGCACACGCCGTTCGGACCGGGTCTGCGGGCTGTAGCCGGTGGTGCTCCGTAATGGATGACGGACGATATGTCATGCAGCCTGCTCCCTCGGTGGGGCGGGCGACGTCGGTTAGGGTGATTGCACTGTTTCAGTCCAGATCGACGCCGCCGAGACGCGGCGCATGGACATGCGTTCGGACAAGAAATGCAGCGGCCGCGCCCGCGAAAGCGCCGAACAGATGAGCCTCCCACGAGACGCCAGGCTGACCCGGAAGAACGCCCCAGAGAATAGAGCCATAGAGGACACCGACCGCCAGTGCCGGGCCCAGCGTAGTCGGCGAGCGATCCACGAAGCCGCGCGCGACGAGGAAGCCAAACCAGCCGAAGACCAACCCTGACGCACCGATATGGATGGCGGAGCTTCCGAACAGCCAGACGAGACCACCGCCAAGGCTGATCACCACGGCGTTCACAGGCAGCAAGGCCCTCGTGGTCGTGGCCACCAGCAGCCCACCCATCACCAGGAGCGGCGGCGTATTGGCCATAAGATGCGCGAAGCTTCCGTGCAGCAGCGGCATTGCGACGACGCCATCCAAACCACCGGGCTGCCTGGGGATCAGGCCGAAGGCCGGGTTCAAACCGTAGCCGACGATCCAATTGAGGAGGTGAACCGCCCAGAGCAGCGCGACAAAAGCGGCAAGCGCCGCGGCGCGCCGCAAGAAAGCGCGCATGTGATCCCGGTTCATCATGTTGGCGACAGCAGTCGTCACTACAGCACCTTCAACGGCTTTCGCGCGCTGCACAGGGTGCCACCTACGGGAAAGGGGGTTTGAGGCGGCCAACCTGGTCACGGCCCAAGCCAAAAAAGGTCTCGATTTTTACGGGGTGTTCCTAGGCCGCAGGAGCTGGGGTTCACGCTCGGGGCGCTTCAGGGCTTCGGCGTATTTGCGGGCATTGTCATCGATCGTGCCGTGGCAAAGCTTCGAGACGAACGCGCGGACGTCTTGGACCGTCATGTTTTTCAGCGAAGAGGACAGCGCCATGAAAAGCTCATCTTCGCTGATCGCGGCGGCACTGTGCATGGCGTCCGCGTAAAATGACGGGTCGTTCAGGACCTGCTCGCCCAGCGGCATCCGCGCGAGGTTCTCTTCCGGGATCGCCATGAAGATCGTTTCCTGCAGGCTGGTCAGATACGCACGCCACGAGGTGGACACCGACTTTCCTGCTGCCTTGGCGTCCAGATACGCCTGCCGGTTCTTGTCGAGCTTCGCCGTCGCATGGGACATGATGACGGCGCGTTGTCGGGCGGGAAGCGCAAATCCGGTCCAGCGTTCGATATGGGCGAGGACGTCTGCAACCTCTGCCTCAGCATCAAAGTTGTCAAGCCATGGAATCGTCCCTGATCAAGCCGCCACGCGCCCGCCCCCGATATTGCGATAATATATTATTGTATCTCATTTGCACCAGATCGCAAGTGGATTGGCTTCTTCACGTAAACGGACATGGAAAAAGGGGAACCATGGTCCCACGGTTCCCCTTTCGGTGCAAATCGCCTAATCTCGCGCGTTGATCATGCGACCAGCGACAGCCCCGCGCCTGCGTCCTGCGGCTGCTCACCGCTGTCGATGAACGGGATGATCGAGAAGGTCTGCCCGCCGCGCTGTTCTTCGTTCTGCACGGCGTTGACGCGCAGGTCGCCATCGGGCGTGTTGATCAGCAGCGACAGGTAGTCGTTGCCCGTGCGGCTGCTTTTCGCCATCCAGGCCGAGCCGACGCGGATCGGCGTGCCCCGGGGCGAGCTGACCTCGATCCGGTAATCGGGGTGGGTCTCCTCGGATTTGTAGCTGTTCTCGATCAACATGAACTCCAGATCGAACATCATGTTGGCGATGTAGCCGGTGAAGGCATTATCGGCGTCCATGGCGGTGAGCTCGCCCGAGATCGAGCCGGATTTGATCAGGCCGTTTGAGACCAGCGGGATGATCTCGAACTCGCCGCTTTGGGCCGCGCGCGCCTCTTTCGTCTGCACCGCATTGACCCGCAACGGACCCAAGCCGACATCAATCTGCATCGAGATGTAGGGGTTGCCGCTGGTATTGCCGGTCTCGTTCCAGGCCGTGCCGATGCGCACCTTGCGGCCTGATTTGTTGACTGCCGTCACGTCGTAGTCCGGGCTGCGTTCGGACATCTTGGCCCGCGCCTCCAACTGGATGGCGATGTCAAAGCGCGCCCCGTGGATCATGCCGGTGTACTGAGCGGCTGCGGTTTCGACATTGCGGGTGAGGGTTCCTGCGAACATGGGATGGTTCCTTTTGGATTGGCCGGTGCCTGACGTTATTGCCAGCACATCCGGGATTGCTTTCTCGACCCCTCATGGGATCGCAAAACAGAAAGCTTGCTTTCCCTTTCTGCCCTACCTGCGGCTCAGCGCTGAGGACTGATTGGGTGTGCCACCTCTCCATCGGGTGCTACATCCCTCCCCTGCCCGTCTGATCTTGATTGGCTGCCCGGATTCTCTACAGCGTCCTTCGATTGCGCGATGAAGAACTCCGCCTCTTTTCCGTTCAACCGGTGCCCTTCCCGGTCGGTCAGGCCGATGCAGCTGCCGTTCGGCAGATAGGTGATGAGGTACTGACCGGGCCGGTCCTTGTGGACAACGTAGCCTGTATTGGCCCAATGCACGATCTGGCCGGCATCGACGGCGGCCTTGATGTCATCGAGTGTCATGGGGTCCTCCAGACGAAGAATGGTGGGAAACGATGCAGGAAGCCCGGTCATCTAACCGGGCTTGCGCGCAGCATTCGTTTGGCAAGGAGCCGGGAGCTGTCAGGCATTTTGCGCCGCTTGCATCGCGCGCGCCGCCATCCAATCCTTCAGGCCAAGAACCATTCTTCCGGCGGCGACCTCGGAGGCCCAGGCAGACCTTAGGTCGCCGCAGGGCTCGGAGCTAGAATGCCGGTCGATGTGGCCATTGGCTATCCCGACGCACTTTCTCTTCAGCGGCTGCCACGCTAGGCTGGACCAACATCCGAAAAGCCCACGATGCGGCGCGCGCGCGAAGCTGGAAGCGGCCAAATACATGGCAAATATTGCCAACATTTTTGACAAGATGTGGCATAAGATGATATCGTACTTCAATGAAGGAGGATTACCATGGCGACGATGAACGTTTCTCTTCCCGATCCAATGAAGACCTGGGTTGAAGCACGGCTGAAGGATGGAAGCTTCAGCAATACGAGTGATTATGTGCGCCACCTTATTCGCCGAGACCAAGAGCGCGCTCAATCGATCGAGGCTTTGCAGCAAGCGATCGACGAAGGCCTGAAAAGCGGCGATCCCGAGCCGTTCGATTTCAAGACGTTCAAGGCGCGGATGCGGGAGAAACATGCCCGCAAGTAATCTCACCGATTATTGGCTGACGCCCGCAGCCCAACGCGATCTGGAAGACATCTGGCTTTACACGGCGCAGAAGTGGTCGTTCGCGCAGGCCAACCGCTATACCGACATCATAGAAGATACCTTCGATCGATTACTCTTCATGCCGGAAATGGCACGGGAGCGCTCAGAGTTCCATCCTCCTGTCCGCATCCATCCTAGCGCCGAGCATCTGATCATTTATCGGGTTGAGCGAGATCAATTGATCATCTTACGCCTTCTGGGGGCAGGGCAGGATTGGCAAGCGATCCTGAGAGCGGCGGATCAGTAGCTGGGCGTATCGTCTGTGTCATCGGCCCTGTCATCACGCGCCGAGAATTTCCAGCTTCGTCTTTGTCTCCGGCATCCGGGTCAGCGAGTCCCCGATGTGCTCCCGCCAGCGCGGGCCAACCTCCAGCGCAGCGGCGTAGGCGCGGGCCAGATCGTCGGGACGATCCTCAGCCATCGCCTCGATAAGGAAGGCCGCCTGCTCGCGGTCCTTGGCCGACTTGAGGCTCCCTGCCCCGTCCCGACGCCGATCCGCAATGATCAGTTTGTGGATCGCATATCTCTCCGGGCGTGGCACCTGCACGAGTATGCCAGATCGATAGATCGCCGCCGCATGGATCGGCTCGGCGATCAGAAAATTGAGGTAGTTGAGCGCCTGTGCGCCGACGCCCAGAGCAGGCAAGTCTCGGACGCTCTCATCTCCGAAGGCCGGCGTGAGAAACTCGACCAGCTGGCCACTGCCGCCCTGGGCCCATCGCCAGGTTCGGCCCTTGTCGAGCCCGGGGACCGGATCGAACTTCAGCGCCGAGAAGGTCTCGGCGAGCCCTGGATCGACCTGATCCTGCAAGGCAACGCTGAGCTTCTCGAACTGCGCGATGTCGATGTCGCCGGTGTTGGCCATGCCCCCCAAGGGCAAACGAACACCAAGCTCGCCCTCATAGAGCCGGAACGCGTTCGTCCCGACGATGGTGCCACCCAACCGGAAGGTCCCGGCTGCGGCCATAGCCGACAGGATGGACCCGGTGGCCCGGTCGGTGGGCGTCATGCCTTCGGCGCGCAAGAGCCTGACAAGCCGAGACCGTTCCGCCTGCCGATCCTTGGCCGTTGCACGCAGCTCTTCGATCCGGTCGATACGTACACGCGTCTCGTCGCTGTCCTCGCCGAGATAGATGAAGCGCATCTCGATTCCGACGCGTCGCGCGGCGTACCAATAAGCCTTGTCGCCACGTTCCTTGAGCGTCGGCTTACCTTCAACGCCAGACAAGGCGTCATCTTTCAGAAGACGCACTAGGTCGGTATAAGCGCTCATCGCGATACTGCTGAGAGGTGTCATGCCAATCATTTCCAAATTTTGCTTGGCACACATATACCTATCAAAATTATAAATTGCTAGGCATGAGGTTTTTGGGCACCGTCACGCCCATGAGAAACAATGAAAGGGCCGCCCGAAGGCGACCCCCTCTCTTCAATCCTGCGACGCCGTCTTCGCCGGATCCGCAACCCGCATGACCGTCAGGCCCTTCGCTTCCGCCTTCTGCCCGAGGTTCAGCGCGACCCCGTTGCCTCCGAAGAGCACAACCCCCGTCGCCGCGAACTTATCGTCCAGCATTTCGTCGTTGCACTTGAACGGTGCCGCCCGCCCATGCGCGGACCAGCGCGGATCGAAGCGCGCTTGTGCTATCCCGCGAGCCCGCGCCCACCGGGCCGCAATCATCTCCGCCCCGTGCTTGCCGCCCTTCTGGCAGAGGAAGATCTCCTGGTACGGGTCTGCTTGATCCGCTCCCGAACCTTGCCCTTGTCCTGCCCACCTCCGATCTGGCGATCAGGTAATCGCAATCCCGCTGCGCATCCGCAGCGCGCTGGAAAATCGCACTCTTATCCGAGCGAAGGACGCACAACCAGTTATTGGAAGTAGGCGGCATTCATCTCGAGCGTATGCGCCGTGAAGCCAAGCGTCTGACCCAAAACACCGAGGTCAATTCCGCAACGATCTCCTCGCGCGTCGAGAGGCCACTCTGATCATCCCAGACGGTCTGGTAGATGCTCTCCGGCAATTTCCCGGTCGTCGCGGCGCGACATAACCAGACTGTGCACCACCTCGATACGTCTGAGCAGGTCGAGGAAGTCGAACGGCTTGGTTACATAGTCATTCGCGCCGTCCATAAATGCATCATCAACATACTTTCGATCGGTCATAGCGGTGAGGACGAGCACGGGTGTATCTGTATATTCGGGAATTCCACGTACTTTTCTCAATAGCTCAATGCCGTCAATATCCGGCATTTGGATATCAAACAGAAAGCAGTCGAACGGCTGTTCAGCAGACTCAATAGTGTTGATTGCAACACGTGCACTGCTGGCAATTGAAATCTGGTAATTTTCGCGCGATTCCAACGCAGTTTTTACAAGCGTCAAGATACTTGGTTCATCATCTACAACCAGAATTCTTAGACACGACTGGTTCTTAGCGCGAGTTTCCGTTTTGCTTTGGATACGGGAATCCCCTTTAATCGACATTTTCTAGTCCACTGACCGTTTACAGGCTTTAGAAGTCAATCATTCGTTGAAAACTTTGCCCATTTTGAGGCACATATTCGACTTTTGATACCCATTTGGCCGAAAAGTTCGTCTAAATGTTAGTGGCGGATTAACAGTTAGCGATCATCCAACCAAAGCACTGTTCTTCCAGAGATATCGAATCTTGAGCTATATTTTGCCACGATCTCATCATAATTGCTATGCACGCTCGAGCGACTGAACTGAGTATCTTGAATTACTCTATGCTGCCCTAACCGCCTGATGGAAAGACCACGACGTGCAAAACAATACAAACGTCGCAGAAGAGCTCACAACCGATGAACTCTCATCGGGTAGCACGCTCCTTTATGGTCAGTACACAATTCAGCGTCATTTAATTGACGGTGGATTCGGAACGACTTATTTAGCCTTGGATAGCCTGCACCGACAGGTTGTGATCAAAGAATGCTTTCCCAGTTCTATTTGCCACCGGATCAATGGCGATGTGCGCCCCCGCAAATCCTGCTATCACGATCAATATCAAAGCGTGATAAGCAATTTTTTGTGTGAGGCTCTTAGGCTCGCACAATTTGAGCATCCCAACATTGTTAGTGTTCACCAAGTTTTCCAGGAGAACAACACGGCGTACATCGCTATGGAATTTGTGGATGGTATGGATCTTTTATCGGTGCTGGATCATGACCCGGGGCGTCTCACCAACGCTCTTCTTCAAACGCTGCTGCGTGATACACTCAACGCATTGGATCACGTCCATGGCTTCGACATGCTTCATCGCGATGTCTCACCGGACAATTTGATGCTGGACGCTCAGAATAAGTTGACGCTGATCGATTTTGGAGCCGCGCGCGAAGATGCTCGTAACCCGAAGCGGAGGCTTTCTACTTTAGTTTCCGTAAAGGATGGGTATTCACCTCATGAATTCTACTTCACTGACAGCTCACACGAACCGTCCAGTGATCTCTACTCTGTCGGGGCAACCTTCTATCACCTGATCGCAGGTTGTGCGCCGCCGGGCTGTCAGGATCGCTTAGTGGCTTTGAGTTCGGGCGAAGCTGATCCGTATAAACCGCTTACCTCCGGCTCGTGGGCATTTGACCAGGTTTTTCTAGCATCAATCGACACAGCCTTGTCCGTTTCGCAGCAAAAGCGATTTCAGAGTGCACGTGAATGGTTGGACGTGCTCGAGAAGCGCCAGGCCGCGCCAGCGCAACAGCATTTCATTGTGGCCTCTGAGCCGAAGAATTCACAACGGGTCGAGGACCTTGAGCCAAGCGTGGTAGAAGCAATCTCATCGCTTGTTGAGGACACCAATAACGGCCTCCGAACGGTGCTCACCCCGCAGCACAAGCAACAAGCCAAAGCCTCCGATACACCAAAGAAAGACGATCAGCATAACAGGCTTGTTGATATGTTCGGATGCCCGATCGACGACGTCGAAGCATGGCTGCGAGACCAGGACAAATTATCCAAACGGCAACGCACAGAAGCGAGACCTTTGAGTCAGACAGCCGAGGAAGATCGTTTTGAGGAAATCGAAGGCACCGGCCTTTCGTTATCGCGTTTACTAGGCGCTCTAGTGAAAAGACGGGGGCGTTCGAGCAAAAAAGGCAAAATCGGAAAGGAACTAAAATGAAGTTTATTCGCGATGTGATTGGCGAAAAGCGCCAGATGAGCAACGAGTCAAATGGTATCTCGGCAGCCAAGGAAGCCGCGCCTGAGGTAGATTTGGAGCGGCTGGACGCTTTGGTTCAAGACTTGACCTTTGAAGATATCGAGATGCACCGGCCGGACAGTTCCCGTGCCCGCGAATTGCAGAAAAATGAAATCGATGCCGTGTCCGACACTCTGGCCGACTGCGTCTTAGAGCAGAAAAGCGCCAGTTGCGACGAACAATATAACGGAACCGAGGAAAAACGTGTCGAGCGCTTTATTGCTGAGCCGCAGTATCGCACATCGGACATTTCTGAGACGGCAAAGAACGATATGGGCGAGCAAGCTGTGCCAGTGGCACAGGTTCCCCTCGAGCAAAGCGTTGATCCCCTCGAGAGCACACCTTCAGCGGTGTCAGCGATTCGTCATGACAGCCGTGAGATGAATGAAAAGAAAACTGTTACCTCAACAGAGCTGCCTCATGCGACACGGCAGCCCGAGCCTGCACCTGATGCCTATCGGGCCGTAGACGTCCCTCAACCCGCTGTAGGGCACGGGACAGGCCGTAAAGGGCGGGTGAAGACACGACTTCTTGGCTTTAACAGCAGTCAGGATACCGACATTGATCCCATTACGGGCGGCGCAGATGCAAAGCCTGCGGCCTACACCAAATTCCCACTTGGGTGGCTGATCGTTGTTGGTGGTCCAGGTCGCGGCGCGGCCTTCACGCTGTTCAGTGGCGTCAGCAAGATCGGCCGTGGCAAAGATCAAACTGTCCCACTTGATTTCGGAGATAACAGCATTTCACGCGAAAATCATGCCGCGATTGCCTATGATCCGGCGCAGAAAAGCTTTTTCATTGGTCATGGTGGCAAGGCGAACCTTGTAAGGAGGAATGATCGCCCAATCCTGAGCACCGAAGAGCTGTTGGCAGGTGACGTGATCACAATTGGTGAAACGAGACTTCGCTTTGTTCCGCTTTGTGGTCCGGAATTCACCTGGGACGAATCCGAAGAACAGGACTCCTCCCATGCAGCCAACGATTGATCTTGTATATGACACGTCAATGGCGATGGTTATGGGTCGGCGTGAGCGGCAGGAAGATGCCGTGGTGTCACACTTCTCATCAGGAGAGGCGTGTGGGTTTGTGGTGCTTGCGGACGGCATGGGCGGGCATGCCGCAGGTGACGTGGCAAGCAAGATCGTCGTCACCGAAGTGTTCAGCGAACTGAAGCTGCAATCCGGCGATCCTGAGTTGTTGGAGGCCCATATCGGTGAGGTGCTGCAGAGGGCTGCCATCAGTGCGAACAACTGCGTTGGGATATATTCGCGTGAGGTTCCGGAGGCGCAAGGGATGGGCGCCACTTTGCTGGCCCCGGTGTTCTTGCATGACCGTTTGTATTGGATATCGGTCGGCGATAGCCCACTCTACCTGTTCCGAAATGGCGTGCTTGAACGCTTGAACGAAAACCACGCCGTCATGTCCCAGATCGATTATCTGGTTGAAAACGGTATCATGGGCCGTGAAGAAGCAATCGACTGCCCTGACCAGAGTTGTTTGACATCCGTACTGATCGGCCGGGATATTGCGCAACTTGATTGTCGGACCGTACCGGTACAGCTCAAAGCGGGAGACATCCTTATTGTGGCCAGTGATGGCCTGCAATTTCTCTGCGAAGAGCGGATCGAAGCCGTACTGCGGTTTACGCAAAAGCGCTCAGCGGAGGACATTGGCGCGACACTGATGAAAGAAGTTCAGAAACTGGACGATCCCTTTCAAGATAATGTCTCGTTGTGTGTCGTGAAGGTCATGGCGCAGGGCTCCGAAGCTGTTGTGAATGACCCAGATCAAACCGTGGGGCATGGACAAGGATCCAGCAACGTGTCGATCACAATCATGGCAAAAATGACGCGGAAAAAGAAGGCAGCAGGCTGATGAATACTCGGGGAGAGGTTTGTTGAACCACGCAATCAGGGTCAACCCAGTTATTGATCGGTTGGAACACACACTCTGCATGGGCGATGTTCCGGCCCCCTATGACCGATGGGGCGCGCGTCTGCTGGCACGTCTAAAAAAGCCAGTACAGGTTGTCGTGACCGGTCTCGCCGGTAGCGGCAAGTCGGCTCTCATTGAAATGCTGGCAGCACACCCTTTTATCGGCCAGCACGTGGATGTTCCTATCGTCGAACTCGTCTATGGCAAGCAAGAACGCGCTCTGTTCGAAAAACAGGACGGCTCAATAATTAGTTATTCGGGGTTTCTGAAGGATTACGAATGTCCTGAGGATTCAATCCGTGCTCGGCAGGAATTGCCCAAACCGACTCTGATCAGCCGGAATTTTGTCGAGATTGGACTTTTGGGCACTCTTGTTGAGAAAAAGGCGATCCTGAGTTCTGCATGCGCACGTGCGGACATCATGATTTGGTGCACTCAGGAGTTTTCCGAAGACGAGCAGCACCTGTGGGCATGCGTGCCTGAGCAGATCAAGGATCACAGCTTTTTGGTTCTGACCATGGCGGACCGACAGTTGATACGCGATGTGCTGTCAAAGAATATGGCCAGGATGGAGTCTATTGTGGCGGATGAGTTCATGGGACTTTATCCTGTTGCTACAATTCAAGGGTTAGCGGCGCAGGCAGATTGCGAGGACCTGAATCAGGCCCTCTGGACGTCAAGCGGTGGAAAGCACTTTACCGATCAGTTGCTCAGACAGATCAAGCAGGGACGTGGCGCAGATATTGATCAGGCGCAGTTTTTCCTAGATCGCTTGGCGGGACGCAAGGCGGAGGTTCAATTTGAGAGACATGAGGCCCGGCAGATGTGGGATCTGACTGCCTCAGATGGCCCGGACGCCCAGGATAAGAGCGACGCTATCGCAGTGGAGGGTGACGTGGCTTCAGACGCGCACTCCATTGCGCTTCTCTCCGAAGCGGTTGACATGCTTCAGCAGCATGGCCGCAGGATGCTTGATGATATTGACCAGAGTGACGATTTCGATGCCGATGCCATTTTGAGCAGTTGTTCGAAGGCGATCTCGTCACTTGCAGGATTACTTAACAAAGAGGCGATAAATACCCCCGCAGCTAAGGGTGCACGCGAAGACGTGCAGGAAGGCGAGGAGATGCTGATGCTTTTCCAACTTGAACGCAGCGAGGAGGCTGCGTTGGACGCTGTGACCCTGCTTTTGCAGATAAGAAAAGAGCTTATGGGCAAAGTGATCTGATCAAGGGTTTTTTCATCAATAATTTTCCCGAGCCCCGTCCAACTATCAACACATTTACTTACCATTTTCACAATGAAAAGTGCACAACGCGCGGTGTTCTACAACCCTGAGTTTGGTTGAAAGGTATCCGCAACCAAATGACACCGGAAAAATCAATGGATATGGAAGTTGAAATTGACCCTACCACCAACATCCGGGCTTCGGCGCGTCTATCCAATTTGAGATCTGGCATGGAAGACCTTGCAGCTTTCGCCAAGAAGGCTGCCGAGCTTGAGGGCGCACTGGACAGGCTTGCCGACCTGACCGGAGAAGAATCGCGCCGCTCTGTGTCTCGCCTGAAGGCTCAACTATCAGCGTTTGAACCCTCGGTAACCGTCCTCGGTCAGGTGAAATCAGGAAAAACGTCGCTGATCAATGCCATGACCGGCTGGCCCGATTTGCTGCCTTCGGATGTCAATCCCTGGACCTCGGTGGTGACATCGCTTCATCTGACACCTGCCAATGAAAATGCTGAGACCGGGGCACGTTTCCAGTTTATGACCGAAGATGAATGGGATCGTCTGACTACCAAAGGCGGCAGGATTGGCGAACTGGCCGGGCGCGCTGGCGCAGAGGGCGAACTGCAGAAGATCCGCGACCAAATTCACTCTATGCGCGAAAAGTCCCGTAGGCGGCTGGGTAGGAATTTTGAATTGCTGATGGGGCAAGAGCATGAGTTCGGGTATTTCGACAAGAATATGCTTGAGCGGTATATTTGCTTGGGCGACGATTTTGACGTAGCGGGGCACTCTTCGGCTCAGGATGAGCAGGGCCGATTTGCAGATATAACCCGGTCAGCCGAGCTTTACTTGAATTGTCACGCTGTTCCGTTTCGTATGTGCCTTCGCGACACGCCGGGTGTCAACGATACGTTCATGATGCGCGAAATGATGACGATCAAGGCTATTCGTGACAGTCGCATTTGTGTGGTCGTTCTGTCTGCAAGCCAGGCATTGAGCTCGGTGGATATGGCACTGGTCAGGATGATCGCGACCCTCAAATCGCGCGAAGTGATCATCTTCGTGAACCGAATTGATGAATTGCCCGAGCCGGCCAATCAGATGATCGAGATCGAAGAAAGTATTCGTCGGACGCTCAAGAACAATGATGGCCCGCAGGACGCGAAGATCATATTCGGTAGCGCCTACTGGGCAGGTAGGGTTTTGCATGGTGAGCTGGGCGAGATGGCCGATGCTAGTGCAGGTGCATTGCTGAACCTTACTGAGGCCGTGATCGGTACAACCAATATCGGTCGATCGCCGTCCGAGCACGTATGGGAATTATCAGGCTTACCTGCTCTCATGCAGGCACTGTCATCACAATTTGTGCTCAGCTTGGGTGAGCCCTGCCTGACGAAAATTGCATCTTCAGCCATGGCAATTGCGACATCTCAGAATGCCATGCGAACGGTGTTGGTTGAAGGTGATGATTTCTCATCTGATGTTAACATGCACGAGATTAGAACCGAATTCGAGCGTATAGCGGAGATGAACCTGACCCAGTTCAAGGCATCAATTTCAGAGATATTCGCCGAATATCATAAGCGCGTAGATCGCGTGCATGAGAACTTTATCGAGCGCGCAACACATTCATTGCTGTCCCACCTTGAAGTGTATGGTGCCGAACATGTCTGGGAATATGACCCGTCCGGACTTCGACTTCTGCTGCGCTCTGCCTACTCGACCATGGGCAGCAGGGTCCGCAAGAAAGCCGAGGCACGCTATGAAACCGCGGTATCTGACACGGCACATCTCCTTTATCGTGGCTTTGGCCCGGCTGTTGAGGGTATTCAGCTCTCGGTTCCCAGCGTTCCGCAAATTCCGTCGCCAGTCACCCTCGGGCAGACGATTGCGTTGGATTTCAATGATAGCTGGTGGGCGATGTGGTGGCGAAGAAGGCGAGGTTACCAAGCATTCACCAAGCAGTTCCGAGAATTGATCCGCTCTGAGACAGAAGACTTCATGACGCAAGTAAAAGATGCCCAGACGTCCACAATCCACGACGACCTC
>Ga0209925_1000774_pt1 | contig 16198 bp, 18 predicted proteins | sample SalPonR2_A_D1_MG_FD_185702 | JGI IMG/M metagenome (GOLD analysis project Ga0209925, IMG submission 185702) | Salt pond soil microbial communities from South San Francisco under conditions of wetland restoration - Salt Pond MetaG R2_A_D1_MG... ...
GCAGCTCAGTTTTCAACGGGCTAACCCACCTATGGGTGGCCAGAAATCAAAACGGAAATCAAAGGAGGCGCAATGCCTGGACCTGACCCGCACCGCCTCTGGATCGAGGATGACCGCCCCGGCTCCGCTCGCGTCTGCTGGCAGGCATATGACTGGACCGGCAACAACGGCAACCGTCGCAAACGGGCCAACGCTATCCTTCGCCGTCTTGCCCGTGGCGACTGGTATTGTCGTTGGTGCTATGCCGTCTTGCCCGACCATCTGCGCGCCGACGCACTCTATTGTTGCGAGGCCTGCCGGAAGAAGGCTGCACGGGCGCGGCGGGAATCGCGGCGCGTACGTGAACTGTGACCGCGTTGCGAACGTAGAAGTCGCTATTCCCCTGAAGGCTGCACATTGGGCTTCGAAAAAGCTTGTCGCGCTTTGTCGGTAAGGCCGTAGAGACCGATGTATTCGAGCAGGGCCTCTTCAAGCCTGTTGGCATATTCCCTGCATTTACATTCGCACATCATCGTCTCCATCGCTCTTCCAAGCATCATGTGTCGCGGATGGTGAAGAAAAGGTTAACGATGCGTGGTTGCCTGCCCTTTTTCCCAAGGCAGATGACATGCACACTTTTCGACGCGAAGATGCACGGGCGGAAACGCTCGCCCAGTTGGCGCGTTGCTCGCCTTCTGGGCGGCAAGAACTCATCGAAGAATACGAGCGGAGGTCCCTGCAGGCTTTCGCTCCAGAGACACTCCGAAATCTTCGGCAAGTGACGGCGTCTTTTTCGGCATGGTGCGAGGAGAACGGGTATAGCCCAGCGCCACCGGTAGATCCTCGCGTGGTGGCGAACTACGTCGAAGGGCTGGGTGGTCGCCTTAGCTCAAACACCATCGAGACCCGGCTTTGGGCAATCGCAGAAATGCACCGCTCGAAATTCTTACCATCACCCTGCCAACATCCGCTTGTTCAGCTCGCGCTGAAAGGCGTGAAAAGAAAGTATGGCGTCGGTCGAAGGCAGGCACCGCCTTTGGGCAAGAAGGAGGTTCTTGAAGTTGTGCGGAGTATGGGAACGGACCGCATGTCATTGCGCGACCGAGCAATTATCTGGACGGCTTCTGATAGTTGGTGTCGGGTTTCAGAGCTAGTTGCGTTCCGGGTTTGTGACCTGCTGCGGCAAACGGATTGCAGCAGTCTGCTCTATATCGCGAGGTCGAAAACGGACCAGTTTGGTGAAGGCTCTTATGCATATCTGTCCGAGGCGGGCACAGAGGCGGTATTGGCGTGGCTTGAATGCGCAGGTCTCAAGGACACCGACCCGCTTTTCACGAAATCCCAGCCAGGAGGGAAGCGCATGCCTCTGGCTCCCGCGACAGTATCCAGAATGATTAAGCGGCGATTTGGGCGAAACGATGTATCGCCACATAGCATGCGCGTTGGAGGGGTGCACGACGCCTTTAGACTCGGATGCAGTCTATCCGCTATAATGGTGGCAGGGCGGTGGACATCACCAGAAATGCCCGCCCGCTACGGTCGCAAGATACTGGCTAGCCAATCGGCCGCAGCTGAGGTCGCGCGCGCGTTCGCGGAACGCGAGGAGCCTGCGGCGCAATACAATCCTCTATCGAAACCTTAGTTACACGAGCCGCACCAGAACTCGCACCCATCGGGGTAGTAGGCGGCAAGCCCCTCGCGCACGAGAATGTCGGCAACATTTTCGCCGTTCGACCGAACCACGACAAGCACGCGGTCGTAGCTCATGCCGCCCGTTGGTTCCAAGGTAATGGTCGTGGTGCTGAACAGTTCGAGAAGGCGGCGAGAGGCGCGCGCACCCAAAGCAAGCTCCTCGCGCCCCCCGCATGCGTGCTGGGCTGAGACTTCCGGAGTATCATATCCGTTGGAACGATACTTCACGCCGTCGAGCCAAAACGTGTCTCCATCAACGATGCAGTTAACGCGCGGGCCCGAACCGCACATTTCTATAGCCAGTGCTGGAGATGCTAGGGCCAGGATTGCGAAGGCTGCCGCGGCTACAAGTCTCTGCATCGTGTCTTTCTCCTAGCTTGCACGCGCATGAAGCCAGAAGAAGCTTCGGGGGCGCAACCGCGAAGCCTACATTCCGGCAAATTCCGGGGCAGTCGCCGTTACGGTGGGGGATGTTATGGGGGATGCGCAGGAGCTTACTTACAAAAATAAAAATAATAACAAATACTTAAATGATAGTCTTGGCGACCCCTGAAGGACTCGAACCCTCAACCTGCTGATTAGAAGTCAGCTGCTCTATCCAGTTGAGCTAAGGGGCCGCACGGGCGTCTCAATACCCGAGCCGGCCCGCCCGGTCCACGTTCAAAGCGCGCGCGTCATGAAGACGCTCATCGGGTCGTCCACATAGCCGCCGAAGGGCGCGCAATAGGAAAACCCCGCCCGCTCGTAAAGCCTTCGCGCTGCGGCCGAGGCCTCGTGGCTTCCGGTCTCGAGGGACAATCGGCAGAGACCCCGATCCCGCGCGTGATCGACGATCATCTTGAGGATGCGCGCCCCGGCCCCCTGCCCGCGCGCCGCCTCGGTCACGTGCATCGACTTCACCTCGCCCTCGCCCGGCGCGATCACCTTGTAGCCGCCCATTGCGACCGCGATCCCGTCGCTCAGGCCCGCGAACAGAATCACGCCGCACGCGGCCATGGCCGCGCCGTCCTGATGATGATTGCTCTCGGAAGGATAATGGGCGTCGCCATGCGCCGCGTGTCGCGCGATCAGCGCGGCGACGGCGGGATCGCCCGGATCGACCCGGCGATACTCCAGCCCTAGTGGGTCCATGCCCCGCGCCGGTCGGTCGCAAAATTCTCGCCGTAGCCGCGGGAGCGGATATTGGGCTTGCGCTTCTTCGGCTGCACCACAACCGCGTCGATGCCGTGATCGGCGGCGTATTCCTTGGCGGCCTCCAGCGTGTCGAAGCGCAGCCGGACCTGGCTGTTCATGTCCGACGATGAGGTCCACCCCATCAAGGGATCGATCTGGCGCGGGCTGGCCGGAACGAACTCCAGCACCCATTCCTTCGTCTTCGCCGTGCCCGAGGACATGGCGGATTTTGCAGGTTTGAAGATACGTGCGCGCATGTCGAAACCCTCGCGGTGGTTGTGTCGTTTATCGGAAATGTTGTGTCTGCGTGCAATGCGCCAAATTCACCGCGCTTGCACCCTCCGTTGCCTGGCGAATGCGAAAGGCGCAGGTCAGACGATGGGAAGAGTTGCGTCAGAGAGGGTTGCCAGCCGGGCCCGAGGGAGCGAGGGGTGGGTGGGTGGTTCGGGTCCGGCCGGCAACCGCTTCTGCTGCTTGCATATCGAGATTAGGCAACGCAGGCGCGCATTGCAATAAAAAATTCACCTTAAAGTTGTGAAGATATCGAGCATCTCGATAACGATTTGTTAACGATTTGAAGGCGCAAGCCCGTCGGGCTCGCTCCGGCGCATGTCAGGCCTTGAAGCCCGGCCGCAAGCCATCAACATAACCCTGTCCGGGGGTAGTCCATGCACAACAATTCGCCAGAACAGATGCCTGAGACCGGCCGTCCGGTCGATGCGCTGCGTCAGCATCTCAAGCTCGAGGGCGGCAAGCGCTTCGTGATGCATTCCGAATACGAGCCCGCGGGCGACCAGCCCACGGCCATCGCGGAACTGTCGCAGGGCATTCGCGGTCAAGACCATAACCAGGTCCTGCTGGGCGCCACCGGCACCGGCAAGACCTTCACCATGGCCAAGGTGATCGAGGAAACCCAGCGCCCCGCGATCATTCTCGCGCCCAACAAGACGCTGGCCGCCCAGCTTTACGGCGAATTCAGGGGCTTCTTCCCGGAAAACGCGGTCGAGTATTTCGTCAGCTATTACGACTACTACCAGCCCGAGGCCTACGTTCCGCGGTCGGACACCTATATCGAGAAGGAATCGCAGATCAACGAACAGATCGACCGGATGCGCCACTCGGCCACCCGGGCGCTTCTGGAGCGCGACGACGTGATCATCGTGGCCTCGGTCTCGTGCATTTACGGCATCGGGTCGGTCGAGACCTATGGCGCCATGACCCAGGACCTGTTCGTGGGCCGCGAGTATGACCAGCGCAAGGTCATGGCCGATCTGGTCGCCCAGCAATACCGCCGCAACGATCAGGCGTTTCAGCGCGGGTGCTTCCGGGTGCGCGGCGACAGCGTCGAGATCTGGCCCGCCCACCTCGAGGACCGGGCGTGGAAGCTGTCCTTCTTCGGCGAGGAGCTGGAGAGCATCACCGAGTTCGACCCGCTGACCGGCCAGAAAACCGACAGTTTCGAGAAGATCCGCGTCTACGCGAATTCCCACTACGTCACGCCGCGCCCGACAATGCAGCAGGCGATGAAGGGCATCAAGGCGGAGCTTGCGCAGCGGCTGGAGCAGCTGGTGGGCGAAGGCAAGCTGCTTGAGGCGCAGCGGCTGGAGCAGCGCACGAATTTCGACCTCGAGATGCTGGAGGCCACCGGCGTCTGCAACGGGATCGAGAACTATTCGCGCTACCTCACCGGCCGCGCGCCGGGGGAACCGCCCCCGACCCTCTTCGAATACATCCCCGACAACGCCATCGTCTTCGCGGATGAGTCCCACGTCTCCGTGCCCCAGATCGGCGGAATGTATCGCGGCGACTACCGGCGCAAGTTCACGCTGGCAGAGCACGGGTTCCGCCTGCCGTCCTGCATGGACAACCGGCCGCTCAAGTTCGAGGAATGGGACGCGATGCGCCCGCAATCGGTCTTCGTCAGCGCGACCCCGTCGAACTGGGAGCTTGACCAGGCCGGAGGCGTCTTCACCGAACAGGTCATCCGCCCCACCGGCCTCATCGACCCGCAGGTCGAGATCCGGCCCGTCGAGATGCAGGTCGACGACCTGCTGGACGAGATCCGCAAGACCGCGGCGAAGGGCTTTCGCGTGCTGGCCACCGTGCTGACCAAGCGCATGGCCGAGGACCTGACCGAATACCTCCATGAACAGGGCATCCGCGTGCGCTACATGCATTCGGATATCGACACGCTGGAACGCATCGAGATCCTGCGCGACCTGCGGCTGGGGGCCTTCGATGTGCTGGTGGGGATCAACCTGCTGCGCGAGGGGCTGGATATCCCCGAATGCGGGCTTGTGGCGATCCTCGACGCCGACAAGGAGGGCTTCCTGCGCTCCGAGACCTCGCTGATCCAGACCATCGGGCGCGCCGCGCGGAATGCCGAGGGCCGCGTGATCATGTATGCCGACCGCATCACCGGCTCGATGGAGCGCGCCATGCGCGAGACCGACCGCAGGCGGGCCAAGCAGATGGCCTATAACGAGGAACACGGGATCACGCCCGCGACGGTGAAGAAGAACGTCGAGGACATCATGGCCGGTCTGGAAGGGCGACGTGGGGATATGAACCGCGTGACGGCGAAGGTCGACAAGCCCCTGGTGGGCGCGAACCTCAAGGCGCATCTGGACGGGCTGCGCGACAAGATGCGCAAGGCCGCCGAGAACCTGGAGTTCGAGGAGGCCGCAAGGCTGCGCGATGAGGTCAAGCGGCTGGAGACGGTGGAACTGGCCGTGGCGGATGATCCGCTCGCGCGGCAGTCAGCGGTGGAGGCGGCGGTGGAGGACAGCGCGAAGGCGTCGGGGCGGTCAACGGCAGGGCGGCCGGGGCAGCGTGGGGGCAAGGCACGGAGGGGGAGGTGACCAAATGGATGACGACGAGCTCGCGAAAAGGTTTGCCAACGACAACCCATTGGCCACGTTTTCGATTTACACACAGGCTCAATACGACGCGCTAGAAAGAACAAGGGATCAATTGAGATCCTACTGCCCACTGGTAGGTGCAGACGGTATCGTTTCCGCAGCTGCTTTCCGAGAGTACTATGACCTTTTTTGGTTATGGACCTTGGGCGCATATGAAGTGTTGCGTACCATGGCCGCGCACCCAGGTTGCTTTTCCGGAGAAGCTTTTAGTAGAATCCTGTCGCTCAAGATGCAGGCAGCCAATCTACGCGTGCCATTCGCCAAGCAGGAACTCCGCGGTCAAAAGCGAGGCGCGGCAAACCGCTTCTACAGTGAAAACTCCATCAAAGGAGTTGAGAATGGTCTGACGTTTGTCATCAACGATCAGCATATTGAGTCCGAGCAGTTTATGGACGAAGTTCTGCGTGGCATGAGAGCCATCCAGCCAGAAGATATCGTAAAGGAAATGCCGATAAACCGGCCGCCGAAAACTCTCTAGATTCAGCGCGCGCGAGGACGCTTCGCCCTCCAAGCCAAACCTCTCTCTTCCCGCCGAGCCCCTCCACAACCAGAACGGCGCACCAAGCCTCACCAAACCGCCGCCGCGCGGACACGCGTAATCCCGGCCCGGTGGGCGGTCCCGCCCACCGTCGTCGCTTGCCGACGCTCACCCGGCCGGGACGGCCGCCGTCGTCCAGTCCGCCACGACCTCGGCGCCGTGCGATGACGGCATCTCGGCCAGATGCGGCCCCATCCGGCCCCAGAGCGCGCGGACACGCTCGGCGTTCTCGTCCGAGATCTCCTGGCTCTCGACCAGCGAGATCACGTAGCCGCTGCCATCCTGGCCCAGCACGTTGATGAACTGCGTCAGGCCGGGCAAGGCCATGATGTCCGCCGTCATCTCTTCCATCGTGGCGATGGCGGCATCGCGCGCACCGGACTTCAACTGGTATGGTGTGACCCGAGCAAACATGGGTGGTTCCCCCCTGCGGTCCCGGCGGCACGGGACTGTGCAGGTGCGGGACCGACCCGACTGTGACACGGAAACCGTTTCGAAAGGGAACTATATTCCGCGGCGCTCGACCCGCGCGAATTTGAGCCGCCGTCGATCAGGCGGCGCATGCGGCGGACATTCCGGCCCGCCGCACGTTCGCCAGATGCCTCAGCCCCCTGCCCCGCCGGGCACCACCGTCAGCCCGAGGCCGTTCCAGTTCTGCATGCCGCCGCGGTAGTAGCTGATGTTCTCGGCCGGGAAGCCCGCCTCGATCATGTTGCGCGCGGCCGTCGGCGACTGTCCGCACCATGGGCCGTTGCAGAACAAGACCACCTGCGGCAGCTCGCCCTCGCAGATCCAGCCGTCGAAATCGATCTCGCAGCCCAGCTCGCCCAGCCGGTCGGCGGCCTCCAGATAGGGGACCGAGATCGCGCCGGGGATCGTGCCTTCCTCGAACTGCGAGCGGACGCGGCCGTCCATGAGGATCGTGTTCGGATCCTGCAGCGCCGCGAGCACCTCCAGCTCGCCCACCGGCGTCACGCCCGGGGCCGGCACCATCGGTTGAATACAGAACATCGGACAGGGCCGCGAGGTCAGCGTCCATTCATCGTCCACGCGCGCGTCATTGTCCTGGTTGCGCATGATCTCGACCGGGCCGCCCGCCGTCTCGACCGTCACCGACATCATGTCGGGCGTCAGGCCCACCGGCTCGGCCAACGCGGCGCCGGCGGTGAAAAGGCCGGCCAGCAGGGCGGCGCGGGAAATCCATCGTGTCATCGTCATCTTCCTCCCCATGACTTCCATGGCCGCAGCGTCGGACGAGAAGGTGGCATAGTCAATCGTTTCCCTGTCGCAGGCTTGCCGGACGCGCGGATCGCCCCATCTTTCGCACGATGTCGCGCATTCTTAGCCTTACCGCCCTTCTGTTGATCGCCGGACCGGCTCAGGCCTGGCAGGCCGGGCTCGTGGATGGGCTTTGCACGCTGGATCATTCCGGCGAGGAGGCCGAGGTAAGGCTGACCTACGATCCGTCGCTGCCGGAATACACCATCGCCATTCGTCTGGCGGAACCATGGCCCGAGGCGGGCATTTTCGCCATGCGCTTCGACGGACCCCGGGGCAACACGATCTCGACCGCGCGGCATGTGCTGTCCGGGGACGGCAGGACGCTCAGCGTCAGCGACAGGGGTTTCGGCAACGTGCTGGACGGGCTTGAGTTCAATACCGGAGCGCTGGCCGCCGCGGGCGAGCGCGCCGTCCCGATCGACCTGGACGGGGCCGCCCCCGAGGTCGCCGCGTTCCGCGCCTGCATCACCATGCCGACCGCCTGAGGCGGCCCTCAGGGATCGGGCACAAGGGCGTATCCGACACCACGCACGGTGCGGATCGGGTCCCGGCCGAGGGCCGCGGAAACGTGCCGCCGCGCCCGGCTGATCCGCGTGTCGATGGCGCGGATATCGTTGCCTGAGCCTGCCCCGAACACGAATCGATGCAAGTCCGACCTGTCCCATAAGCGGTCGGGCGCGTCCATCATCAGGCCCAGCACACTGAACACCTCGAGGCTCAGCGCCGCCGGCTCGCCCCGGATCGAGAAGGTCAGGCAGGCCTCGTCCAGCGCAAGCGTCCCCCACGCTGATCGTCCGACCATGGCCTGCGGCCGCGACCGACGCATCAGGGCGCGCAGCACCAGCGCAAGCTCGACGCCGTCGGCATCCGCCGCAATCGGCTCGAGCATGAGCCGTGGGTGTGTCCCGGTCTCCTCTATCGCGTCGTGACCCGGCACGAGCACCGCCAGATGCGGCCTCCGCGCGGCGGCATCGATCCGGTCCAGCAGGCCCTCGGTGTTGCCGAGCACCAGGTAATCGGGGCGCATGTCGGCGATGCAGGAGATCAGCGTCTGGGTGTCCCCGATCCGCGTCAGCCCGCCCAGACTTGCGCGGTGACGGTCGAGAAACACGTCCAGCGCCGGATGAAAGCCCGCCGCGAAGCCGCGGAACCCAAGTTGCAGGTCAAGGGCCCGGTCACCACCGCCGCGCACCCTATGATCCCGCGTCTCAGCCAAGGGCGTAGCCGGCACCCCGCACGGTCCGGATCGGATCGCCCGCATCGGCTGCCCGAAGCGCCTTGCGCAGGCGGCCGACATGGACATCCACGGTGCGGCTGTCGACATAGATGTCGCGGCCCCAGACCCGGTCGAGCAGTTGCTCGCGGCTCCAGACACGTCCGGGACGCTCCATGAACGCGGTCAGAAGGCGGAACTCGGTCGGCCCGAGGCTGAGGCTCAAGCCATCTCGGTAGACGCGATGCTCGGCCAGATCGACGACGATGTCCTCGAATTCCAGCCTCTCGCCCACCGCCGCGGGCCGGATGCGCCGCAACTGGGTACGCAGGCGCGCGAGCAATTCGGCGATCGAGTACGGCTTTACCACGTAGTCGTCCGCCCCCGTCTCGAGGCCGCGGACCTTGTCCGTCTCCTCCGAGCGGGCCGAGAGCATGATGACCGGGATCCGCGCGGTCTCACCGGACATCTTGAGCTGACGGCAGACCTCGATGCCGGAAACATTGGGCAGCATCCAGTCGAGGATGATCACATCGGGCGGTGTCTCGCGCACGACGACGAGCGCCTCGTCGCCGGCCTCGGCGGTGACCACTTCGTAGCCTTCGGCGCGGATATTGTAGGCCAGAACCTCGCGCTGCGCGGGTTCGTCCTCAACCACCAGGACCAGGGGTTCGCCAGCCATCTTGTGTTACCTCCGCCCCGGTCAGCCTGCCGCGCCGTCGGAGGGCAGATGTTCCTGCTTGGGACGGTCTTCCTCGGGCATCTCGCCGGTGACGAGGTAGATCACCTGCTCGGCGATCGAGGTCGCGTGGTCGCCCATGCGCTCGATATTCTTGGCCATGAAGTGCAGGTGCATGCAGGTGGTGATGTTGCGCGGGTCTTCCATCATGAAGGTCAGGTATTCGCGGAACAGCGCCGAATACATCTGGTCGACCTCGAGATCGCGCTCCCGCACATCGAACGCCTTGTCGGCATCGCGCTGGATATAGGCGTCGAGCACGTCCTTGAGCATCAGTTCCACCTGCCGCGCCATGCGCCGCAACGAGGCGCCCGTGCCATTGACCGGCGGGTGGTCCATGATGACCTCGGACCGCTTGGCGATGTTCTTGGCGTAGTCGCCGATCCGCTCGAGGTTGGACGAGATGCGGAACACCGACAGCACGGTGCGCAGGTCCGTGGCGATGGGCTGACGCTGGGCGATGATGCGCGCGGCCTCCTCGTTGATCTGTTCGTCCAGCGCATCGATGGCGGCGTCGCCCTCGCGCACGCTGCGCGCAAGGTCGGGGTCGCGGGATTCGAGCGCCTGGGCCGATTTCGCGATGGCGTCCTCCACGAGGCCGCCCATGCGCATGATCGTCGCCTGGATCGCTTCGAGATCGCGGTCGAAAGAAGCGACGATATGTTCGGTCGAAACCATTTTATGTCCGTCCTGAATGAATCGCTCAGCCGATCCGGCCGGTGATGTAGCTTTCGGTGCGCGGATCGTCGGGGTTGGTGAAAATCTTCGACGTGTCGTCGTATTCGACCAGTTCGCCGAGGTGGAAAAACGCGGTCTTCTGGCTGACGCGCGCGGCCTGCTGCATGGAGTGGGTCACGATCACCACCGAAAACCGCGTGCGCAATTCGTCGATCAGTTCCTCGACCTGCGCCGTCGCGATGGGGTCGAGCGCCGAGCAGGGCTCGTCCATCAGGAGAACCTCGGGGTTTGTGGCGACGGCACGCGCGATGCACAGGCGCTGCTGCTGACCGCCCGAAAGACCCGTGCCAGGCTGATCGAGACGATCCTTCGCTTCGTCCCAGAGCGCCGCACGCCGAAGGGATTTTTCCACGATCTCGTCGAGCTCGGCCTTGGTGCGGGCGAGGCCGTGGATCTTCGGCCCATAAGCCACGTTGTCATAGATCGACTTCGGGAACGGGTTGGGCTTCTGGAACACCATGCCGACCTTGGCGCGCAGCTGCACCGGGTCGACGCGCTTGTCGTAGATATCCTCGCCGTCGAGCGTGATATCGCCATCGACACGGGCCACGTCGATCGTGTCGTTCATCCGGTTCAGACAGCGCAGGAACGTCGACTTGCCGCAACCGGACGGGCCGATGAAGGCCGTGACGGTCTTGTCGAGGATGTCCACATCGACCTTCTGGATCGCATGGGTGTCCCCGTAGAAGACGTCGACCTCCCGCGCTTTCATCTTGATCTCGAGATCGTCCACGTGCTGCTCCGTCACTTTCAAGTCGTACATATCGGCATCCTCCATGGGTCTTACCACCTGCGCTCGAACTTGCGCCGTAGAATGATGGCGAGAATGTTGAGGGCAAACAGCAATAGCAGCATCACGACGATAGCCGATTGCGCCAAGCCTTCGCGCACCGGAGCGTCCTGGTTCTGGGCGAAAAGGTAGACCACCGTCGGCATCGACTGCGTCTGCTCCAGAAGGCCGCCCGCAAAAGGCGAGGACAGCAGGGCCGCGCCGGTCGACACCGAAAGCCCGATGAGCAGAAGCGGCGCCGTCTCGCCCAGCGCCTGCGCGATACCGATGATGGTTCCGGTCAGGATACCGGGCGCCGCCAGCGGCAACTTGTGGTGGAACACCATCTGCACCTTCGACGCGCCGACGCCAAGTGCCGCATCCTGGATCGATGGCGGGACAGCCTTGAGCGCTGCGCGCGTCGCGATCACGATCGTCGGCAGTGTCATCAGCGACAGGACAAGACCGCCCAGCAGCGCCGTGCCCCGGATGGAATTGCCGAAGCCGAGGTCCATCAGCGCGAACAGGATCGCAGCCCCCAGGATGCCAAACACGATGGACGGCACAGCCGCGAGGTTCGCGATGTTGATCTCGATGAAATCCGTGAACCGGTTCTTCGGAGCGAATTCCTCGAGATAGATCGACGCCGCGACCCCGAACAGCAGCGAGAAGACGAGCACGACCAGCATCATGTAGGCCGACCCCATCAGCGCCGGTCCGATCCCGGCGATCTCGCCACTCTGGGAATAGGGATTGGTGAAGAAATGCCAGCGGAAGGCGAATTCGATGAGACCGGCCTCGTCCATCGCGTCTATGACCGCCAGCTGCCCGATGTCGAACCCGGGCGGCATTTGGGCAGTACCTTCGCCGCTCAGCTCGCCCGAAAGATAGCGCGTCACGTTGATGTCGATGGGCACGCCAACGGGTTCCGTGGTTCCCACGAGGTCGGGGTTTTCGACCAGCTGGTCGCGGACATCGCGCCGATTGGTTGCGTAGATCAGCGCGGACAATGCGGCCTCGTCGAACTGTGCCGGCTGGCGCAACGCGCCTGCAGCATCGAAGAGCGCCTGTTGATAGCCGGTCGCCTGCAGCGCCTCGGCGGCCGCTTCGCCGTCGGCGGGGTCCAGGGCGGCCACGATAGCCGCGCCCTCGTCGAACCCGGCGCCGGCGAGGGCCTCGACCGCGGCCTCATGCGCTTCGGCAGCGGCATCCGGATCGTCTCCGGCCAGAGCGGTCGTGGCGGCGCGCAGGGCGTTGCCCGTCTGTCCGAGCACTTGCGCTGCGTCTTGCGGGGCACCCGCCGCCGCGATGGCGGCTTCGCCACCCTCCAGCCCGGCGGCCGACAGCATGCTCAACGCTTCCTGGGTCCAGCGCTGCTCGACCGTTCCTTCGATGTCGATCCCTGCGTCTTCGAGGGTGCTCCGAAGCGACTGGGTGAAGATGCCGCGCTCGAACCCCGTCCGCAGATTGATGCCGGCGATCTCCTCGGGGCTGACCTCGCCCCCGTCAGGGTTCAGAATCTCGGCCGCATAGTGCAACTCGATCTGCGCCTGGTACTGGAACAGGGCCGGAATACCGCGGGAAAAGATCGACCACAGCAGGATGCCGAGGAAGAAGAGCACCAGCGTGATGGACGCCAGTCCGAACCAGCGCAGTGCCGCGCCGATCCTGTGCCGCCGCCGGACATGGGCCGACTGAGCCAGAAGCGAGGTTTTCGGGACGGGCACTGCGCCCGGAAGGGTTGCGTCGGACATCAGTCGTATTGCTCCCGGTACTTGGCGACCATCCGCTGGGCCAGAAGGTTCAGCCCCAGCGTGATGAAGAATAGAGTGAATGCGAGCGCGAAGACCGCGAGAACGTCGATCGAGTCGAATCCCGAGCCCTCGCCGGTCAGGACCGCGACGATCCGGGTGGTGACGGTGACCACGGCGCCGAACGGGTTCGGCTCGATCCCCTGCACGTTCGACAACGCTCCCGCCGCGAGAACGACGATCATCGTCTCGCCGATCGCGCGCGAGGCGGCCAGCACGACCGCGCCCACGATGCCCGGCAGTGCCGCCGGAAGGATCACCTTCGTCACCGTCTCGGCCTGCGTGGCGCCAAGCCCGAGAGAGCCGTCCCGCATCGCCTGCGGCACCGCGTTGATGACATCGTCGCTGAGCGAGGACACGAAGGGCACCAGCATCATCCCCATCACGGTCCCAGCCGTGACGACCGACACCGTGTTCGGCATGACGGTGGCCCCGACCACGGCCTGCAGGAATGGCCCGACGGTGATGAGCGCGAAGATGCCGTAGACGATGGTCGGAATGCCCGCGAGGATCTCGAGGGCCGGCTTCGCCCAGGCGCGGAACGTTCTGGACGCGAACTCGGACAGGTAGACTGCGGAAAGAAGGCCCAGCGGCACCGACACCAGCAGCGCCACGAAGGCGATGTAGAGCGTGCCCCAGATCAGCGGAATGAACCCGAGCGCGGACTCGTAGTCGCCGTCGCGGCCCTCGGGAATACCGACGACATCGCCCGCCGGTGCCCATTCAAGGCCGAACAGAAAATTGAAGAAGCCGTATTCCCGGAAGAAGTTGAATGACGGGACCGTGATGGACGCAAGGATCGCGACCGTCGTGATGATTGCGGTGGTGGATGCGAAGGCGAGAAAGCCGAGGATCCAGCGCTCGACCATGGTCCGGGCGCGGAACTCGGCATTTATCGCACGGAGCGCAAGCACGAGGCCCGCAATGCCGAGCACGAGGGTAACGATCGGGCCGATGGTCGCGACCCACGCATCAAAGCGCCTCAGGTCCTGCGCCACGGACAGCATGCCGGGTGTGATGGCAGTGCCGACGACCTGACCCTCGGCGCGCAGTCTTTCCTGCAGCGGGGCAAGATCGGCGCGCCATGCGTCCACATCCTCATTGGTGGCGTTGCCGCTGGCGACATATCCGTCGATCGCGTCCGCGAGGGTCCGCACGGCGGCGACGAACTGCGTACGCAGCACGTCTTCGCGCACCGCGATCTCCGCCTCGGACAAGCCTTCGCGCTGTTGCAGGCCCAAACGCACGTCCTGAAGATCGTCGGGGATCGTCGCCTCGACATAAAGGTTCGACATGATGCCGGACGCGAACGCCCAGACCATCGCGAAGATCAAGGCAGGAACGGCCGTGGCGAGAACCACATGCCAGCCATGTTGGTTGGGGCGCGAATGCATGACCCCCGCAGCCGCTTTATCGGCGGCCAGGGCCCGTCTGCGTCCGAGAAAAAAGCCGACGACGGCGAGGACGGTTACGACCAGCAGCACCATCGGGAAAGTCAGCACAGGGTTCATGGTCGAACCTTAATCATCGGAGGTTGAGTGATCTTTCAGGGTCGAAAAGGGCGGCCCCGGCAAGGGGCCGCCCGATGGTTGGGTGATCTCTGACGATCAGTTGGCGAGGCCTGCGACCATGACCTGCGTCTCGGCCAGTGCAGGATCGGGAACGAGGCCGTATTCGGAGAGCGGGCCACCCGGGCCGGCGATCTCGTCGGAGATGAAGAACGCAACGTATTCCATCAGGCCGGGGATCACGCCGATATGCTCTTGTTTCACGTAGAACTGGAGCGGACGCGACACGGGGTATTCGCCGACCGAGATGGTTTCGGTCGAGGGCGTCACACCCGACATGGTGGCAACCTGCAGGCGGTCGGTGTTGTTCTCGTAGAACGACAGGCCGAACACGCCGATGCCGGTGGGCGTGGAGTCGAGGTTGGCGAGCGTCTGGGTGTAGTCGCCCTCGATGTCGACCGAACGGCCGTCGGTGCGCACTGCCATGCAGGCGTCCTCGGCGGTGTCTTCGTCCACGCCGGCTTCGAGCATCGCCGCGAAGAAACCGCCCTGCTCGCAACCGGACAGCAGCACGTTCTCGTCGAACACCTCACGGGTTCCGTGATTGGTGCCGGGGATGAATGCGTTGATCTCCTGATCGGGAAGATCTCCCTCGATCCCGAGCGACTGCGCGACAGCCGCCACTTCCGCCCAGGTGGACAGTTCGTTGGGGACAAGCGCGCCGTCGAGGAAGTGCTCGGCGGCCAGGGCGATGTGCCAGTGAACCGGCTCGAACGCGAAGGACGGGCCATTGATGTCGGATGCGAAGACGATCCCGTCATAGCCGAAGCGCACTTCGATCGGGGTGACACCGGCTTCCATGCAGGACGCGCGCTCGGTCTCGCTCATCAGCGAGGACGAGTTGGCGATGTCGATGGTGCCGACGCCGACACCTTCACACAGGCGCGCGCGACCGGTCGAGGAACCGCCGCCCTCGATCACGGGCGTCGGGAAGTCGGTTTCGGCACCGAAGGCCTCGGCGACGATGTTGGCGTAGGGCAGAACGGTCGAGGAACCGGCTGCCTGCACGTTGTCGCGCGACTGAGCCGCTGCGGAAACTGCGGATACTGCCAGCACGGCGATTGCCGCTGTGGAAAGCTTCAGATGGGACATGACTTCTCCATAGGTTTTTGTCCGGGACGCCGAGCGTCCTCAACGCGCTGCCTATCCGCGCCGCGTGACGGTTCTTAAACAGTTTTGTAACAGACGTATGACACCTGCGCGGAAGGCCTCAATTGGCTTTGTTTGCAGGGGTTTTTTTGTCGGGACAGACCCTGTTCCGGACACGCATGTGCCAGAATCACGAGACGAGGCAGGGAAAAGCAGACCTTATCGGCACGGCCGGGGCGGACACGCGCCCTCGCATGCGACTCGGCCGGGGCAAACCTGCCCACCGCCAGGGCGGCTAGCCGGCGACGGTTTCGCGCGCCAATGGCCGCAGATGTCCGGCAGACCACGCCGAGCACAGCAGCAGCACCGCCGCCGTGCCGAGCGTCAGGGGAAGCCCGCCCAGCTGGTATGTCAGCCCCGACAGAACCGTCCCGATCAGGCGCCCCGCCGCGTTCGCCATGTAGTAGAAGCCCACATCCATCGTGACCCGTTCGGCCCGGGTGAAGGCCAGGATCAGGTAGGAATGCAGCGAGGAGTTCACCGCGAAAAGCGCGCCGAAGACCAGAAGACCGGCGACGAGCGTGGCCGTCAGCCATGGCGCGGGACCCGGCGTCACCGCCACCGCGATGGCCAGAAGCGCGGGCACCACGGACAGCACCGCAGCCCAGCCGCGCGCCGCGCCGATCA
>Ga0209925_1000775_pt1 | contig 16196 bp, 12 predicted proteins | sample SalPonR2_A_D1_MG_FD_185702 | JGI IMG/M metagenome (GOLD analysis project Ga0209925, IMG submission 185702) | Salt pond soil microbial communities from South San Francisco under conditions of wetland restoration - Salt Pond MetaG R2_A_D1_MG... ...
TTTTTAAATTTCTAAATTTTTTCTTTAGTATAACATTTTCTGAGATTAATCTTTCATATCTGTCCTTTTTAACAACTTCTGATTGATAATCAAAAATAATATAGATTACAGTTGTTAAAATTATCAGTACGAATAATAGTATTATACCGATTGTCCCGTAACTAATTTTAGCATTTTTTACGCGAACATCCTTGTCCGGAATAAGCATTAATGTTAAATATCTATCAAATAATTTCTTTAGCATAGCAATAGAAATTATATCCAAGAATTTCCTCTTGTCAAGTATTTTTCTTATATATCAATATAGACTTAATCATATTAACAAAATAGAATTTAATTTTTATTTATTAAAGACAAAGAAATTCGCTCTCTGGTATAATCAACATCAATTATCTTAAAATAAAACCATTCTCCTATTTTAAAATGTTCATTTAAATCATCAACGTATTTGTCAAGTGTATTTGATATGTGGCAGAGTCCATTTGTTCCAATTCCCAGGTCTATAAACATCCCAAAATTAGTTATATTTGTGATTGTGCCCACAAGTTTCATATCTTTTTTGACATCTTTAATAGTTTCAATCTCTTCAGAATATGGAATTGGTTCAAACTTATCTCTAATATCCCTTCCGGGCTTTTTAAGTTCTTCTATGATATCATTTAATGTATATTTTCCCAGTGTACTTTCATACTTTTTATTGTTTAAACTATCAATTAAACTCTTATCCTTTACTATATCATTCAAATCGAAATCTTTTTTCTTTATTATTTCTTTAATTTTTGAGTAATTTTCTGGATGTATAGCCGTATTATCAAGAATATTTTTACCATTTCTTATTCTTAAAAATCCAGCACACTGCTCATAAGTTTTTGGGCCAACCCCATCAATTTTCAATAATTCTTCTCTGCTTTTAATCCCATTATTAGATTTTTTATATTCAGTTATATTTTGTGCTTTCTTTTCGCTAATACCTGAAACATAGGATAATAATGGCCTTGATGCGCTATTAATATCCACCCCGACTTTATTAACAACAGAAGTTACAACATAATTCAATCTATCCTTTAGTTTTTTTTGATTTACATCATGCTGATACTGCCCAATCCCAAGAGATTTGGGATCAATTTTTACCAGTTCAGCAAGAGGATCATGGACTCTTCTTGCAATGCTTATCGCTCCTCTAATAGTTACATCTAACTCTGGAAATTCTTCAACTGCAATTGGAGAAGCTGAATAAATACTTGCACCACTTTCATTAACAAGAACCTTGCTAATGTTAAATTTCTTTGTTAATTTTTTAATTAAATTTGATATTTCTTTTGATCCTTTACCATTTCCCAAAGCTATTAATTCAATATTATACTTGTCAATTATATTTTCAAGTATAGAAAAACTTGTTTCTTGAGATTTTAAAACATCTACAATATCATGTGCAAGATAATTACCATTTTTATCAATTACAGCCAGTTTTGAACCTGTCCTTAATCCCGGGTCTATCCCAAGTATATTTTTATCCGAAGCTGGAGAACCCATCAAAAGAGATTCTAAATTTTTCTCAAAAACATCTATTGCAACAGATTCAGCTTTTTCTGTGAATTTATTAATAATTTCATTTGATATAGAAGGTGCCAGATAGCCATAGTATGCCATTTCTATTGCTTCATTTAATTCATCATTAAACAGATGTTTATCATTCTTAATAATTTCATCTTTAATTAAATTTAAAACTTCGCTCTCGCTCACAATTAGATCCATGGATATTACATCCTCATTTTCTGCTCTATTTATTGCAAGCAGCCTGTGAGATTTAATTTTATCTATTTTCTCCTTATAATTATAATAATCTTTATATACTTTCTTTTTGTCTTCATCGACATTCTTTTTTTCTGTTTTTAAAATACTATTTCTTTTAAAATAATCCCTTAGTTTTTTTCTTATAACAGAATCATCTTTAATATGAGAAACAACAATATATTTTGCCTGTTTAATAATTTCTGACAATTTTATTATCTTCTTTTTTTCGTTTTTGAACTTCAAAATTATATTTTTCTTATTTCCTTTAAAAACATTTTGTTCATAAATTTTTTTCGCAAGAGGATCAAAACCCATTTTTATAGCCTGTCCAGCTTTTGTCTTCTTCTTAGGTTTATAGGGCAGGTAAAGGTCTTCAAGTTCAGTTTTATCCAGACATTTTTTTATTTTTTCTTCTAACTCTTTGGTAAGCTCCTCCTGCTCTTTAATTGTTTTTAAAATGTATTTTTTTCTTTCTTCCAGTTCCTCATAGTAAGCTAATTTATTAGAAATAGTTCTTATCTTAACCTCATCAAGATTTCCAGTTTTTTCCTTTCGATATCTTGAAATAAAAGGAATTGTATTTCCTTTTTTCAATAATTTCACAGTGTTATTAATTTTTATTGATTTAATTGATAGTTCTCTTGATATTTGTTCTACTATATCCAATTTTTCTCCTTCCTTTTTGATTTAGAAAGTATAAAACATTTGTAATTTTTTTCAAGAAATAGTTTATATTTTGAAAATCCCTGAATCTGGATTAGATAGAAATGGACAGAAATAAAGTTCTGTCCATCTAATTCATGATAAATTAATTTTTTAAACAGTATTTTCTATTTTTGGTATTCTGCTCATATGAATATGCTAACCCCAATAGGTCCCGATCTTTTTTATATTTTCCTATTAATGTTAAACCTATTGGTTCACCACTTTTTCGATACCCGGCAGGAACATTTACAGCAGGGTATCCACATGGACAATAAACTGCAGACAAATAATTACTTAGAGTCATAATAGCATCAAGGTCATGGTTTTTAAAAGCTTCATCAAGAGGTATCTTACTGTTTTTTAAATTCTTTTGCACATTCTTGATATTTTCTTTTTCTGTTGTTTTATCCTCATAAGATCTAACCAGGAGATCCTGACCGTAAAAAGCATATGATTTATCATTTTTTTTATTTATATGAATAACTTTTTTCAAAGAAAAGGATTTTCCAATATTTTTAAAGTAATTATTAACACCATTCTCAAATTCATACAGATAAACACTCATCATATCAATATTGTATATCTTCTCACTTAATTTAATCTCTTTTATCTTTGCACCAGCATTTTTCATTTCCTCAATTATTCTCTTTATAATTTTCTGATCCCCTTCTCTGTACCATTTAGTAATCTCTTCATTAATAACAACCCCTATTTTTTTCCCCTTGAGAACATCTTTTTGCAAGTATTCGCCAATTTTTTTTGATTGATAATCTTTTGCAATTTCAGTTTTTTTATCATTTTTGTCATAACCAATTAAAGTTTCAAAAAGCAGTGCAATATCTTTTACATTTTTACCCATTGGCCCAGCAGTATCCTGTGTGAAAGATATTGGTATAATTCTATCACGGCTTATCAAACCAACCGTTGGTTTTAATGTAACAATCGAGTTTTGACTTGCTGGATATATTAAGGATCCACAGGTTTCTGTTCCTATTGATAGAGTAGATAAATTACCGGCAACCGCTACAGCCGAACCAGAACTAGAGCCCCCAACATCAAAATCACCATAAGGATTTTGTGTCTGTCCACCAAGTGCCGAATAACCATTTGATGAATTACTTGTCATGAAATTTGCCCATTCACTCAAATTACTTTTTCCAAGTATAACTGCTCCTGCATCCCTTAATTTCTTAACAATATGAGCATCCCTATCACAGCGAAGATTTCTTAATGCAGCTGCACCAGCTGAATTATGCAATTTGTCCCCTATTCCAATATTATCTTTTAATAAAACCGGAATCCCATATAGAGGATATTGATTTAAATCCATCTCTTTTTTTTCAAGATTTTCAATAATTTTAAATAGATTCGGATTTAATTCTACTAACACATTCAGATTTTGATTATTTTTCAATCTTTTTAAATAATATGTAACAACCTCTTTAATGTTAAATCTTTTTTTTCTATAACCTTTTTGAATTTCAGAAACACCTTTTTCAAATAAATTTTCGTTTAAATAAACCATTTTTTTCTTATCAATTTTTTCAAGATAGTAATTAAACTGATTAAAATCAAGTTCTCTTGCAGCATCGGTTTTAATATCTTTTTTTTGTTTTACCACCTGTTTTTCTATCCACGAAAGATCTTCTTTACTTGAATTTTTCCCGGAACACCCTATAAATAAAAAAATAGTAACCCATATCAAAATTAGATACATAAATCGTTTAATCATATATACCTCACTCGTCATATTTTATATATCAAAACCACATTCTTTTAAATTTTTTAAAATGCTATCTTTATTACTATACCACTGGCCCCACTTGCGAGAAATATGTTCTGTCCAGCTATAATTATCATAATCAAAAGTTTCTTCCTTATTTTTCACTGGAATTTTTGCATCAAGTTTCTCATAATAATTTTCCTCAAGATAGCCCTTATCCATGATATTTTTTGCCTCTTTAATAGTTTTATTTGAAATTGAATATTTGTCATGAAAAAGTGTAAACTCAATTTGATATCTCGGTCTTACAGGTGGATTCTCATCCGGATAGCCCATGACCAAACCAACAAGGGGAAAAACTTTATCAGGCAAATCAAACTTTTCTTTTATTTTAGCTGCCTGGTAAGGAACTCCACCGAGAAAACATGTTCCAAGTTTCATGCTTTCTGCAGCTACAACCATGTTTTGAGCCATGTATGCTGCATCCTGTATTCCAAAAATTAGAATCGAGAGATCATTTGTAACCGGTTCCCAATTTCTTTCTTCCATAATCTTTTTCATCTTGTAAAAATCAACACATATAATAAAATATATGTTTGCTTCAAATGGTATTTTCCCTTTTTTAGTATATAATAGTGAATAAAGCTGTGATACAAATGGTGCCTGCTGACCGGCCCGAACTATTGTTTCAATTTTTTTTCTTGAAATATCTTTATTTTTATATTTTCTTATTGTTTTATGGTTCTTTAGAACCTTTATTGTTTCATTCATATTAATTTTCCTCAATTATATTCAAGACGAATTTTTTCTGTAGACATATTTTCTTTCACAACTTTTTTCCAAAATTCACCCTGCCAGGTTTTTAATTTTTTGTGAGTTTTTAAATATTTTTCAGGAATAGGATGCGTTCCTATTACAACATCAATCCCAAATTTTTTTTCTATAAATTCCTTGAAAAATTGTGTTCTGGGACATGGAGGATAACCAACAATCATACCAGTAGCAAGATGTATAACATCTACACCATTATTTTTCATTTCTTCTGGAGAATATTCAATATTTCCTCCCGGACAACCACCGCATGAGGTAAAACCTGCTATTTCAACTTCATCATTTTCATACCTCTTAAATACTCCCACCCTTTCTTCAAGAGATCTAAAACATTTTCCTCCAGCACAAGATGAATACCTATCACAAATAATAATTCCTATTTTAATATTGGCCATAAAACCCCTCCTTGAGTTTATATCGCTTCCCTAAATATTTATAGTTTATAATATCAATAAAAAGAATTAAGTCAAACAAAAATTTAATCTGATTCCTTGATTGTTTCTTTTATCATTTTTAAGAGCTTCTTAAAACTAAAAGGTTTTTTAATTATTTTGGTAATACCTATTTCTCGGGCTTTTGTTTCAAGAGTTTCATCCAGCGAACCGGTAGATAATATTATTGGAACATCTGCTCTTTTTTTCTTTAAATTTTTAATTAATTCCAATCCGGATATTTCTGGCATAGTGAGATCTGTTACAATAAGATCATAATATTCTGTATTTTCATTGAAAACTTTAATTGCAAGCTTGGGACTGGTAAAAACATCAATAACTAAATCTTCATCTTCTAAACTCTCCTTGACCATGTCGGCTATCATCTCTTCATCATCTACAAACATTATCTTAATTCCTTCTACATTTACATTTTTTTCTTGCTTCATTTTTATCTTTCTTTTTTCTATGTCTTCAATGGTTGGTAATGTTATATTAAATACTGTTCCAACGTTCGGTTCACTTTCAACTTTTATTCTACCATTTAGTTTTTTTATAATATTTTGTACCACAGAAAGGCCCAATCCGGTACCCTGATTTTTTTCTTTGGTAGTAAAAAAAGGATCAAATATTTTTCCAATTATATCTTTGTTCATACCAACACCATTATCTCTTATAGATAAAACAAGGGTTTCTTTTTTTTCAACTTCTGGCTTTTTACACTTCAAACTTACCCATAGTATCCCTTTTTTATTCATTGCTTGAAAAGAGTTAGTAATGAGATTCATAATTACCTGATGCATCTGTGTTTCATCTGCATATACAGGGTTGCATTCATAATCTATTTCACTTTTTATTCTAATAGTTTTGGGAAATGAACTTCTAATTAAATTCAAAACTTCTTCCAGGATATCCTGAAGATAAAGTACCTCATACTCTATATTTTCTTTTTTACTAAATGTTAAGATCTGTCTTACCAGATCTTCCGCCCTCTTGGTGGCTTTAAGTGCATTTGTTAAATAATCATATGATTTTTCTTTATCATCCATTTTATTAGAAATCAATTTTAGATTTCCACTTATTGCAAAAATGATATTATTAAAATCATGTGCGATCCCTCCTGCAAGAGTACCCAAAGATTCCATTTTCTGTTTATGCTGAATCCTCTTCTCCATTTTTATTTCATTTTTCCTGGTTTCAACCTCATTTGTTTTATCAAAAAGAATTAAAACAATTTTATTTTCTTTCAGATTATAAATGTATAATTGTAGATATTTATTTAATTTTGAAGAATACATTTCAAAATATTTATTTTTATCGTTTTTCATCAAATCATCAATTATAACCGGTAATACATTTTTTAGTTCAGGAATATAACCAAATAATGATTCGTTTTTAAATTTTTTCGAGTCACTATTTATTATGTTTAAAAATTTTTTATTAGCATCAATAAGAATCAAATCTTCAATTTTGTTTTTGGATGAAACAAGTTTGGATACTGCAATTCCACTTAATAAAGAATTAAATAGATTTCTATATTTGAATTCAACACTTTTTAATTTTTCTTCCATCTTTAATCTGTAAATAGAAAAAGCGATATCACCGGAAATTTCTTTAAATAAATCTATCTCATACTGATTTATTTTAAAATCATTTGAAACTTTTACCAGTAATATCCCATATATTTTATTCTTATGTTTAAGACGTGACAAAATTACTTTACCGGGTTCTGAAAATAAATAAAATTCCTTACAATTTTCAGGAGGTTTTTCAATAACTATAATTTCTTTTTGAGTTTTTAGTTTTTCAACTAAATAGTTACAATTTTTTTTAACTATTTTTTCTATTTTATTTTTCTTTTTCGTTTTTTTTGAAAAATAAAAATTTCCAAGTTTTTTGTCACCATTCTTAAATATACCAATTGCTGACAATAAAAAACCTCTTGTTTCAATAAATAGTTCGCAGGATTTATTGAGTAGTTTCTCCAGATCATTAGTTTGAGCTATCATCTGATTAACATTTCTAATTGTTAATAAAATTTTATTTAATTGTTTGATTCTTTTCTCTTTGTTTTTAAGTTGGGTAATATCTCTGCCAATATATAAAACTGAAGTAATTTTATTTTTTTCATATTGAGGAACAACTCTAATATCAAAAATTCGTTCCCCTCCTTTAACGGGATAAGTTAGTTCAAATCTTCTCTCCTTTCCTGTTTTAAAAACTTTCTCTATATTTGCATTTCTTTTTTTTGTTATTTTAGAAGAGAAATTAAAAACACTCACATCTTTTCCAATTAATTCTTCTTTACTTTTTCTAAAAATATTTCCCATGACCTGATTAACATAAAGATATTTTAAATTTGGATCAAGCTGAATTACAAAATCCGGAGAGTTGTTTAAAAGTTTTCGCATTCTTAATTCGTTTTCAACAATTTTATTAAAATAATATTTCAAAACAAAAAACATAATAACAGCAGTAGCAATAATAAAGAACCAACCCTTGTACGTCTGAAATTGAGTTAGCATTTTTTTATCAGAAATTAAATTGTTTAAAATTTTATCAGATAAAAGAATCCATAAACTACCCAGAACAAGATAGATAACAATAGTTTTATATATTTTTCTCATTTTTAATATATGGTTAATAATATACATATAATTAATATATTATCTCAAATTTTTTTTTCAATGTATCCTTGATATTTATTTATTTTATATTAACATCTCTTTGTGATACGAAAGGTTTAAATGGAATTTTTCAACAATACTTTATTTCCCAATATATCAGGGCTAATACTCATATCATTAATTATTTTTCTCAGCCAAATTATATATTCATCAATCGGGTTTGGTTCTGGCATGTTTGCAATTTCCCTTTTTACCCTGTTTTATGGCAATATTGATTATTTTGTTCCATTTTTTATATTGGTATGCCTTCCAACAGAAATATTCATATCGATTAAAGATCGGAAATTAATCAATTATAAAAAAACATGGTATTTTCTCCTCACAATTTTCCCTCCCTTACTTCTTGGCAGTTATCTTCTAAAAAAGGCAGAGAATGTATGGCTGATGATTACTCTTGGATTAATCATTATTCTTCTTTCCCTTTATCATTTATTTCTTGAAACAAAATTTACTCCCAAACTTAAAAACCATTCCTGGGTGATTATTTTTGGTGCACTTTCCGGAATACTTGGAGGATTATTTGGAATGAGTGGTCCACCATTAATTTTTTATTTTAAATCGATTAAATTAAATAAATATCAGTTCAGAGTAGCTTTAATGAGTATCTTCTTATTTATGACTATCATGCGTATAACATTCTACTCTACCCTTGGATTATTTTCCTCAAGAATATTGTTAAGCAGCCTGCTGATGATCCCCATTGGATTACTGGGATTATTTACAGGAAACATTCTTCATACCTTAATACCCGAAAAAAAATTTAAAGATATAACTTCCATGGTTCTTCTAATCAGCGGAATTTTAATTATAATAAAAAACATCTTATAATTATTAATTACGATTTCACTATATTATAAAATTATGTTTTAGATACCGCGATAACTGGAATTCAAAAAATAATTTAAGAAAAATTACTAAATATTCTAAAAAGAATTAATCTTTTTTATAAATATTAAATCAAGTGTTTATTTTAAAAAATATTTAACAAATTTTCCTCTTAAATTTTTCTGTTAAAATTAGATTGAATATTTAATTATAATTGTTAAAATACTTATACTAAATAAAGGAGGATTTATGAAATATGTTCAGGATATTAAAAAAAGAATAATTAAACAATTTGATGAAAATCTTCATTCCATTTATATATATGGAAGTGTTTTAGATTCACAGGACTCAAAAAATAAAGATATAAATATTTTAATTCTTTTAAGAAAAAACAAATTTGAAGAAATAAAAAAAGCAGGCAAATTTTTTAAGAGGTGGAAAAAAATACTAAAAACTACTCCTTTAATTTTTGATCTCAATTATATCAAATCTTCACTGGATGTCTTCCCAATAGAATTTAATGATATCAAAAGAAAACATAAAACAATTTATGGAGAGGATTATTTCGAGAATTTGGAAATTGATAATAAAAATTTAAGGTTACAATGTGAACAGGAAATAAAAGGTAACCTGGTACATCTGGAATCAACATTTATGTTAAATTATAACAATCATAAAAACCTGCTGAATGTAATGCTGGAAGGCATCAGTTCCTATGCCGCAATATTTAGGAACCTCCTGCTGCTCTTAAATAAAGAAATTAAAAGCTGGGAAAAAAACATAACTAATATTGCTGATATACTTGATTTCGACCCTTCCCCTTTTATAGAATTATATGAGATTAAACAGAATGAGAAAAAATTGGACAAAAATGAAGTTTTAAGTATTTATCAAAACTTTTTTAAAGAAGCAAACAAACTAGCAGATTCAGTAGATAAACTAAAGGTATAAAATATGAATCAAAAAAAGTTTCTACTAATATTTTTAATATTTATTTCTATTTTTTTCAATTTTGCCCAATCCAATATCCCCAAACCTACAAACTTTTACAGAGATGATGCTAATGTTTTTAATCAAGAACATAAATATTACATACAAAAAATTAATGAGGTACTTAAAAGAAACTCCGGTGCTGAAATTGCAATCTACACAATTAATGAACTGGAAAATAGAGATGCTTTTACATTCAGTGTTAAAATATTTGAAAACTGGAAACCCGGTTTAAAAGAAAAAGATAATGGGATTCTAATACTTTTTGTAAAAAATGATAATAAAATAGAGGTTCGAACAGGTTATGGAGTTGAGGGGTTTCTCCCAGATGGAAAAATAGGAAGATATCTTGATAAATATTTTATTCCTCTTGCTAAAAAAAATCAGTACGGCAGGGGATTGGTTAATTTAACCTATATTTTGGGACTGGAAATAGCAAATGAAAATGGTTTTAATTTAAAAGAAGAATTAAAAACCAGATCTACAGCAAAAACAACAAAAAATAATTCAGATAAAAAAGAAGCAGCATTACCTGTTGGTATTATAATTTTATTTGTTATTTTATATATATTTCCACCAACAAGACCATTCGCTATAATGCTTCTTTTCATGTTTTTAAGAAGAGGAGGAGCAAGTGGTAGTAGTGGCTTTGGTGGAGGATTTGGTGGATTCGGTGGAGGCTCAACCGGAGGCGGAGGAGCCGGAAGAAGCTGGTAAAATGAAAGGAGTTTTATGAAATTAAATAAAGGGTGTACAATTGCAATAATAATTGGTGTAGTTATCTTGTTATTTGCTGGTATATTTGTTGGACGGTTAATATCAAATTACAATAAGATGATTACAATGAAAGAAAAAATTGATAATAGCTGGGCTGATGTAGAAAATCAATATCAAAGAAGACTCGACTTGATTCCAAATTTGGTAAATAGTGTCAAGGGATATGCATCTCATGAAAGAGAAGTTTTCACAAATATAGCTGAAGCAAGATCAAATTATACAGGGTCTTCATCCAAAGAGGGTAAAATGAAAGCAGCAAATCAACTTGAAGGAGCACTTTCAAGGTTGATGGTAATTGTAGAAAGATATCCAAATTTAAAAGCAAGTCAGAATTTTACACAACTAATGGATGAATTAGCCGGAACTGAAAATAGAATCGCAGTGGCAAGAAGAAGATATAATCAATCTGTAAAGCAATATAATTCATATATTATTCAATTTCCACAGAATATAATTGCCGGATTTTTCAATTTCGAAAAAGACACTTATTTCGAATCAGAAGAAAATGCTGAAAATGCACCGGAAGTTAATTTTGATAATTAATAATTATCGGGAGAGATTTTTTCTCTCCCCTCTAAACTATTTTCTTTTTTGATCTTTTTATCCTGTTTATATCCATATTCTTTTTCGGGTTTTTTGAACATGAGAATTGATGAAATTACTATTATTGTCAGTATGATAATTTTTACAAAATTTTTATCAAAATAATTCAAAATCCTGATTTTTTTAAATTGATATTTTTTAATTAATTTTATTAATTTATTCCATATTAAATTTTTGTTTTTTAAAAAGATAGGTTGAGATGAAAAAGTATAGAATGTAATGTTTTTTATAAAAAGTATTAATAATAAAAATGCAACCAAAAATGAAATTAATGCCCCAATAAAATATCCAAAACCAAAATAATTTTCTCCCTTATTTAAAAAATAATATGTCCAGAAACTATTCCCAATTAAAAAAAGAGCACTGCTAAAAAATGCAAACAATCTTGCTTCAAAATATAACATAACCAGAATGACAATTAAGAGGAAAGCATTACAAAGAGCACCCAGGGCTGTAATTTGAAATATTTCCCTTACAAGAACAGGATACCCAAGAAAAGAAAAAACCTGTCCGGATATTATTATAAAAACAATAGTTAGAATCGCCTGAATTTCAATTGTATAAAAAATTTCTTTAAATAAAACTCGAACCATATCATCTTCAGCATTTTTTATTGATTCAAGCGTTGCATTTTTTTTTATCAATCCATAATATTTTTTATATTTTACATAAAATTCTGTTTCTATATTTACTAAAAAAAGAGTAATTGTTGGAATTATAGTCAGGTAAGCCCAAAATATTGCATTATCATATATTGGAGCAAAACGGTATGTATTAAAAACGTCAATTCCCAAATTACTAAACCAGATAATAAAATCATCTATCCATAAACCAACAGTGTAAAACAACCCAATAAATAGTAAAATGGAATATTTGCTGAATGATTTTATGAAATCATAGGAATAGGAACCTGTAAAATGAAATGTCTTTAATATTTTTAGAAACAATATACTCCCGGTTACAATCAAACCCATTGTAAAAGCCAGCAAAATTTTAAAAGCCTCATTATAAAAATTAATATAGATTGAACTATTTAATAACCCTACAGCAGATATTATTGAAAACAAACTCCCTGAGAAAAAGGCAATTAAAATTATTTTATAATTTTTTATCGCACTTAAATAGATCATGAAAACCCATATAGAAGTTATAGTCAAAAAAAACAATCCTGCAAGAATTTTATAAGAAAGAGAAATATTTTTCCCATAATAATAAATTATAACTAAAAGAAGGCCTATGAATAGAGCCATTTTAAGAACACCAATAAAAGAACCACCAATCAACTTATATTTTTTTTCATATAATTTATCAGCTATATATCTTGTCATCATCATTTGAAGCGGAGAAACCAAAATTTGAGAAAAGATAAAACTGTAAATGATAGTTCCCATAAAAAGATCTTTTTGTATTATATCTATAAATAAATTATCTGCGAGTATGTTTAATATATTTAAAGTTATTACAGTTAACAGCCAGGGACCTGCCGCAACAACTGCTGAATAAAGATAAGCACTGGCTCTCTTTGTATACATATCTTCATCAAATAATTTTTTTAATTCAAATCCAATTCCTGCCATTATTTCACCAGTGAATCATAAAAATTTTTATACTTATTAATAAAATATTTTTTTTGATAATATCTTTGAACTCTTTTATATCCATTTTCTCCCATTCTCTTTGCAAGATTATCATCTTTTAAAATATTTAAAATTGCCGTAGCTGTTTTTACCGGAGATACCGGTTTAACAATAACTCCTGCCTTTTTAATATTTTCAGAATCTTTTCCATATAATAATTCTTTACAACCCCCGACATCAGTAGCAACAAAAGGAATCTTGGCAGCCATAGATTCAAGAATTACCAGGGGCTGTCCTTCAGAAATTGAAGTTAACACCATTACATCTATAAATCCCAAATATTTTTCTATGTCAACTTTCCCTGTTATTATTACCCTATCTTCGAGACTAAGATTTTTAATTAATTTTAAACATTCTTTATAATATTTTGGGTTTTCATCATAAGGTCCTATTAAAAAAAGATTGGCATCATTAAAATCATCAGTAACAATTTTAAAACTTCTTAGTAAAGTTTTTACATCTTTTATGGGTACAATTCTCAATATCGCGCCAATATTTTTTTTCTCTGTGTTGATTTTATTAACATTATATATTTCAATATCAATTCCATTAGGAACAACAACAGTTTTATCATAATCAGCACCATGTTCCAGCTGAAATTTTTTATTTCTTTCAAAGAGAGAGACAACAATATCTGCTTTCTTGTAAGCTCCATTAGCTATAAAATAGAAAAAATCAATCCACATTTTCTTATAAATCCCCTTAACCCAGGACGACTGAATAATTTCCTCTTCTCTTTCTCTGGCATATATTCCATGTTCTGTTAATAAAAATGGTTTTTGCTTTTTAATCCTTTGTATCAAACCAAGAAAACCGCTGTATCCCGTAGAAACTGAATGATACAAGTCAGCCTTCGGTAGAGTTTCCTGTATAAGAGTCATAAAAAATAAAAACATGGAACGCAGAGTCCAAAAAAATTCATTAAAACCTTCTTCATCATAATTTTCTATATATAAATCTTTTATATTATTCCAGAAATATTCACTATGCAAAAATTGAATAGGATTCCCGACCTTAGATTTTCTCGTTACTGCGTTTACAAAAATATCCCAATTAATTGTTTTATCAAATCGTAAGAATTTTTTAATATTCACTCTTTCAATAGTAGACAATTTTGTATCAAAATTCTTAGGTTTTGGATTATATTTTTTATAGTCCTGCAATGAAATGGTTTCAATTTTTGAAACATTTTCTGGGATATTGTATTTATAACTCAATTTTTCATCCATTTCAGGCATAATAGAAAATATTTTAAATTCAATCTCATCAAGATCTTTAATTAGCTGATTGACCCATGATGAAACTCCCCCAGATATATACGGATAAGATCCTTCAGCAATAATACAAACTATCATAACTATCTTTCATCCCAAAAATTAATTATAGATTTATATTTCTCATCTATAGAATCAAAATTATTTTTTAAATATTTTGCAATAGAAATAACACTTGATATATTCCCTCTTGAATAATTCAATTTCATCAAAAATATATAAACTCTTTTATCATTGTACTTTTTCGAAATAAATTTTGCTAACATAAAAGCTTTTTCATAATCTTTTAAATAAATTAAAACCTCTAATTTTTTTATCAATAAATCAACTTTATCTGCATCTTTTTTTAGAATCTTATTTAAAATTTTTTTATATTCCTCATAATAATAATTCAGAACTGTTCCTTCCAGTAATCCCGATTTTATATAATTATAAAATATTTTTTCCAGTTCCAGTAAAACACTGTAATTTCTACTATAACTATACTCCCCTTTTAAGCTATCAATTATATTTTCATACTGCTGTTCCATTAAATTTAAAGTAGAAGATGCATAATGAACCACTTCCTGATCACTATCATTTAGTGCTTCTTTCAAAATTGAAACCTTTATATCCGAATTTTCAATTAAAAAATTAATTAAGACTTCCTTTTTTTTATCTTCAGATGTAGTTTTTAATCTGTCAAGCAAATTCATTGCATTTATTTCTTTTAAAATATCGACATCTTCAAGCTCCTCGATTTCATCACTGAATCTTATATATTTTTCATAATCATTAAGAATATTTTTATCTTCTTCAAATAAAATTAATTCGTTTAATAAAAAAATTATGCCTCCATAAAAAGGTACTATAATAAATAAAAATAAAAAATTTTTTTCATAATATTGATTTATAAAATAAAAAAACAATAAAGAATTTAGAAAATGAAGAAATAGATACTCGGTAAAATTATACCCTCCAAAAAAATAAATAAATAAAAAAATAATATTAACCATGGAAAAAATAATTACCCAGACTCTTTTTTTAGTCATTAAATAATATTTTTACATCCCTTTCTTTAGCTTCTATAAAATATATTCTCGAATTATTATATCGATGTATTTCATAAAATTCTCCACCAGTTACTTTTTTGATAGTTTTATTTCTAATTTTATATAAGTGGAAAACCGGTGGAACAAAATTTTCATAGTGAATCTCTACACCATTATTTTTGTTTTCAAAAAATAGCCCGGTATTACTATATTTTTTATATTCATAATAAAACTCAATATTTGTCATGGGTCTTATAAATCCAAATCTATCATTTATTTTTTTGAATATTTTGTGTATATTTTCTCTTAGTTCTTTCCATGTTTTATTTTTTGAGCGATTATAATCCAATAAATCATCTGGATGTATAAAATGATTTACAAGACCGAGATGTGCAATTCCATTATAAATTTGCCACATTTTTTCTTCACTGTAAATGTAACCTGAACTGATTCTTGGAGTATATAAAACATCATTTACAAATTCAAACTCCTGTACTAACTCTCCTTTTTCACTACCTGAAGTATAAACTCCTGCTACAACTTTTAAATTGGGAAAAACATCTTTTATAATATTAATAAATTGGGTATTCATTAAATTTGAAGGTGGAACATAAGTGTATATATTAATATGCCCATATAAATCAGCCATTAAATGTTTCATTTTTATCAAACTATTTCTAATTGCCTTTTCATTTGCCCATTTTTTGTATCCGAACTTTTTAAAATTAATATCTTCATCAACAGCAAGTGGGTTATGATTGTACCCATGTAAACCAAGTTCTCCATTAGTTTCTAATAACTTTCTTCCAAGAAATTTTAAATCAAGTTTTTCTTTAATATGAAAATTTTCAAGAGGTATTTTTACACTTAAATTATAAATTCCAATTA
>Ga0209925_1000777_pt1 | contig 16171 bp, 13 predicted proteins | sample SalPonR2_A_D1_MG_FD_185702 | JGI IMG/M metagenome (GOLD analysis project Ga0209925, IMG submission 185702) | Salt pond soil microbial communities from South San Francisco under conditions of wetland restoration - Salt Pond MetaG R2_A_D1_MG... ...
AAATCTTAACAAACAATCGCAGGAAAATTTTGAAAACAGAAAAGTTTTTTCAGAAACAGAAATTTCACCAATTGAATCACGTATAATTACCAATTCAGGAAAAGAAAAAGATGTAGAAATCAGGGGGAAAATTATTACAATTCAGAATAACCAATTTGTACTGGGAACATTCAGGGATGTTACTGCCCGGAAAAAAGCCGAACATGACCTTAGAAAAAGTGAACAAATGTTGCGCGAGCTTAATGCCACGAAAGATAAGTTTTTTTCTATCATCTCTCACGATCTGCGTAATCCTTTTAATACCATTTTAGGCTTTTCACAATTGGCACTGGATAAGATCAAAAAAGAGAAGTATGAAGATGTAGAAAAGTACTGTTTTCAAATATATAAATCCACCCGGCATAGTTATAATTTGTTAAATAATCTTCTTCACTGGTCAAGAATTCAAAGAGGGAAAATTGGGTTTGGTCCTGAAATTCTTTTAATGGAAAACATTATAGACCAGGCAACACAGCAGGTGGCAGTGAATATGGAAGAAAAAGACCAGCACCTCGATATATCTGCTGAACCCGGTTTGAAAGTTTATGCTGATGCTTTTATGCTTGAAACAATTTTAAGAAATTTGCTTTCAAATGCTATCAAGTATTCGCCTGACGGAGGAAAAATATCTCTTGAAGCTTATAAGCATAAAGGTGAAATAAAAATAAATGTAAAGGATGAAGGCATAGGAATGAGCAGACAGGTTCTTGACCAGATTTTTAATATTGAAAAGAATTTTTCCACCAAAGGAACAAGAAAAGAAGAAGGTACAGGTCTTGGACTGATACTTTGCAAAGAATTTGCCGAAACACACGGAGGAAGTATTGAGGTGAAGAGTGAAGAAGGGGAAGGCTCTTTGTTTACGGTTTCTCTTCCTGGTAAACTCAAGGCGGAATAACATTGCCTGATAAAATTTTTGGCGCAATATTTGATAAGAAGTTGTTTGCCAGGAATATATGTCTTGTGGCCGTTTGCGAAGCAGACTGTTTTTCACGATAAACACACCTATTCGTACATAATTATTTTATATGAGATGTGAATTCGATGTAGTAAAACATCCTTTTATTTGGCTGGTATTCAGATGTTCCCAGCTTTTAGGCTGGGGTTGCAGGACTCTTATGAAAAATCAACATAACTCGTGCCTGACAAACCCCGGCCTAAATACTATAGGTATCTGAATGCCTGCGCTTTAGTTGTTGTACTTAACATAGAAACTCACGTTATATGAGGAATTGTTTATTTTTTGTAATGATTTAAACGATTCTCAAAAAAGATTATCATATAAACTGTTTGCATTAAATTGAATCGTGGATGTAAATATTTTTGTATATTTGCAATTAACCAACTCATTATCTGCGGATTGACCAGGTCCCCAAAAAATATTTTATTGAAATTGTTTAATTTGAAATCTAACAAGATACAAAATATTATCTCAGAATACCAGGACGAAATGGTCTGGGTAACTGATGAAGAAGGTAATATTATTCGTGCATCAAAATCTTCTTTTAGTATTTTAGGGTATGCACCCAAAAAGCTCAGGGGAAAGAATTTTTATGATTTTATTCCTGAAGATGATTATCCGACTCTTAAGGATCTCCTGGAAAAATCGTTAAGTAACGGCAAAGCCCGCCAAAAGGTTTGGTTTTATTCCCAAAGCCAAAACCTGGTAATGTTTAAAGTAAAGACTTCGTATTTGAAGGATCAATCAATTCTTGTTCATAACATTCAAAAACACGGTTATCCAGGTTCTGATTTAAAGTATTTTGAAATAAAGCATAATACTTATAGGTTTCTTCTGAAGAATATGACAGACGCCCTTATTGTGTTGAATTACCAGGGGATCCTTGTTTATGCGCAGGGATTAAAAGAAATGCTGGGTTATAATGAGAATGAAGTAATCGGAGGTACTGCTTTTGCCCCGGTACACCCTGAAGATAAGGAGAATACACTCCAGGTTTTTCAGGAGTATTTACAAAAAGGGGAATTTGAGCATAACAGGCTGGATTATCGTTTGATGAACACCAGGGGAGAGTATGTCTGGGTAGAAGGAAATTTTAAGGTTATTGAAGAGCTGGAAACAGGAGAAAAGATGATACTTAATAATATCCGGGATATTTCAGAAAGAAAAAGAATGGAGAAAGAAATTAAGGACAGCAACCAGACCAAAGATAAGCTCTTATCCTTGATTGCACATGATCTGAAGAGTCCTTTGAGTAATATTTCCGGTTTTGCATATTTGCTTAAAGAGAATTTTGAAACCGATCCGAAAGATAAAACGCATACAAACATAGATTTTATTTATGAAAGCAGCAGGCAAGTAAATGAGTTGGTAGATAATTTATTGAACTGGGCCAGACTTCAAACCAACAGGATTAGTGTAAACAAGGAAGCCATTGACCTAAAGCAGACTGTTGAAAAGATTCTTTCTTATTACCAGGAAACAAAAGAGAAAAAATCATTATCCATAGAACTGCAAATACAAGACAATTTAAATGTGTTTGCAGACCCAAATATGACCAGGGCTATCTTTCGCAACATAATATCAAATGCCTTTAAGTATAGTTATCCGCAAGGAATAATTACAATAGGTACCCTGAAGACAAATAACTCAATGGTTTGTATTTATGTAAAGGACCAGGGAGTGGGGTTGTCTGAAGAACAGGTAAGGAGCATTCATAATAACAGGGATTTTGCAAGTACAAGGGGAACGGGAAAAGAAGAAGGGAGTGGTCTCGGACTTAACATTACCCGTGAATTTGTTCATAAAAACGCAGGGCAGATAAAATTTGAATCTAATGAACATAATGGTACGACGGTGAAGGTTTGTTTGCCTGAAATTTCATAATATACAGACAGCAATCGGTAATCGCGAGAACGAAACTCAGAATACATTTTTTTTGTTCCCTGGAGGACTCGCGTTGTTTTGTTTTTCGATTGTAACGCAATGGTTACCCGATAGTCATTCAATGGTCACTCTGTAGTTTTTTCGAACCAGCTTTGAGTATTAAACTGATAAATCTCCCTCTGACTTGTGCTTAGTGCTTTCAGCCACTGCTTTCTGTAACTCTGCTACCCCTGTTGGCAGATTAACCAGACAGGGGAGCGGAGTATTCTGTTATTCACCTTTTGCTTTAGCGTTGTCCAGGGTATTTATATTTGCCTTGTCCGGGTTTCCTGAGTAATTCACATAGCTATCCCCGGCAGCATGGACCTCTATTTTTTCCGTAACTTTAATGTGAACCCTGGCATTTCCCCTTGCTTCTACTTTGCAGGTTTTCGTTTCAAAAGAATTACCATAAAAACGCCCTTCACCATCACAGATGATATTAGCCTTGTCTGCATTACCTTCCAGCTTTGCGTGGCTTTTGTCATGGATTTCGACTTTAATCAGATCCGTTGAGATGTTTCCGGAAAGATAACCTTTGCCTTTCATGGTAAGTGCATTCAAAGAATCTGTTTTGATAAAGACTTCCTGCAGTTTTGATTTCACCTTGTCCAGGTCGGTAGTTACATACAGACAACCGTTTTTTACATGCGTTTTAATGTGGCTGGCATGTTTTTGTTCAGCTTTTATTTTTACCTCATGTTCTGAATTGTTCTCAAGTTTTATTTTCAGATTTCCCCTGGTATGGATCGCATGAAAAGCTTCTACTTTTCTGGTTTCATCCACCAGGTTGGCTTTAACCTTTTTTAACTCCTTATTGTAATGTGTTTTCATAACAATCATCAGAGTGGTAATAACGAGAATAGCGAGAATTAAACCACCCCATAATATTTTATTGCTTGTCTTCATATTGATCTGTTTTTCAGTTTAAAATTATTGCTTTTCACGATAACTCTTGTAGATCTCTTCCAGCTTCAGATTTAGTAGTTCCATTTTTCTGAAAAAAACCGGGACATCATGTTTCAGAAACTCTTCTTTTTTCAGTTGTCTGGCCTTTTCATAACCGTTACCGGTTACAAAATACCCGATTCCCCGTTTGTTGTAGATTATTTCTTTCTCCTGCAGATGGTTGTATGTTCTAACCACCGTATTGGGATTGACCTCCAGTTGTACAGCCAACTCTCTCACCGAAGGGATTCTTTCTCCTTCGGGCCATTTCCTCATTAAAACATTTTCAATGAAGAGGTCGGCTATTTGTAAATATATGGCCTGATCTTCTCTGAATTCCATAACTAAATCTGCCTTTCTTTTAATTTAAAATAAGAGACAACTAATAAAAAGGGAGCGAGCCCGTACCAGTAGATTGCATTTAGGAAAGGAATGAGGTTTTCTGTAATAAAAGCCGGAGCATAACTATCTATGTGTCTCATCAATTCCATTTCAGACATAAACGTTTGTCCGAGTAAAAAGTATCCTAAAGCAGCCGTAAAGAGCCCGATCACAAAACTTACTATAAACATGGCTAATAAGGTTTTAATGAAGTTATAATTTCTGAAAGCGCATGCCCCCAGGAAGAATATTGACTGAATCACCAGGTATTCTTTTGCATTAGCTATAAACCGGGTATTGGTTAAATTCAGCATCTGAAAATCCATGTCAAACAGCGCCGAACTGATTATTCCACCAAGAAAGGCTGTTATTACCAGACCTGCAAAAGCAGCAACTGCATACCCGATTGCACTGATCAGCCATTGAGATACCAGCTTTTCAAGCGAAGAAGCAGGCAAAGTCAAATACTGATAACTTTTTTCAGGTTGATGCAGTTCATTGAAAATGCGACTGGTAAATAAAAAACCGCCGATATAAAAGAAAAAGTAAAAAGTTGCTAAAAAGGGCTGGTAATTGATATGCCCCCTGGCATAAGAATCTCCTATCAGCAGGAGCAAAAGAAGACCTGCCACAGCGCCAAAACCTATGAATAATGATTTTGAGTTCATTGTCAGGTCTCTGCGAAGCAAGTTATATAATCTGAATAAGTTGAAATGTTTATTCGTCTTCATAATCTTTTTATTTTTTAAATGCATGGTTAATTTCTTTTCCCTTATGAATAATTCCATTGAACAACAATTCCATGTTAACCTGGGTCTCTTCAGAGCCGTCGTTTTCTACGATGCCTGCTTTGCCGTTCATGATCTCTTCTCCATAAAGCAGTCCTTTAGGCTCTTCACCGTTTCGGATTACTTTAAATGCCAGGTTCTTTGTAATTTCCTCCATACTCCGGTTAAAAATTATTTGTCCATCATCGAGCACAATAACCGGATCGATCAGACTTTCCATGTCGCGCACCTGGTGGGTTGAAATAATAAAAATTCGATCCTCGCTGAGGGAAGAGGCCAGGATTCTGCGGAACTGACTTTTTGATGGAATATCCAGTCCGTTTGTGGGTTCATCAAGGATTAAAAGTTTTGAGTTTGTTGCCAGACCAAAACTTAACAAGACCTTTTTCTTTTGTCCGTAAGAAAGTTTCGACAGCTTTTCCTGCTTGTTCAGGTTGAATTCATTCATAAGCTTGTCAAACTGTTCATGATCGAAGCGGGGATAAAAAGCCCCGTTGATTTTCACATACTCTGAAATTTTAACGCTGGGAAGCTGAAATTCTTCCGGGATAATATAGGCTTCAGCCAGCATTTGAGGTATGCGTTTTCCTGACTCGTAATTGAGCACTGAGCAATTACCGTGTTTTGGCTTCAGCAACCCGGTGATTAGCTTCAACAAACTGGTTTTTCCAGCCCCGTTTTGCCCAAGCAGCCCATAAATGTTTCCGGGCTTCAGCTCAACGGACAAACCACTGAATAGCAGCTGTTTTCCAGGGTACGCAAAGTCTAATTGTTGAATGTCTACCATAGTGTTTTTGTTTTATAGTGTATTAGTATATTAGTACACCACAAATGTATGTAAAAAAGAATTACACTTCCAAATTTTTTTAAAAAAATTTTCAAAAAAGTTGAATCAGAATGCTGGGTTCAAAAAACAGACGTTTGATTCTGTCAGCCTTTACAATTATTTCAGGAAAGCACCTTAGTTAAATGAATTTTTTTCTTCATTGGTCATATCGTCACTTACATAGTAATCCGGTTTGTCTGAATGGCGCATATAATTTGCTTTAGAGATCATGTGAGTACCCAGTGGTACGGTAAGAAAAGTGAATACGATAATCAGAATGCCTTTAATTATATTTGCAATTTCCGGCATTGCAATTACTGCTCCGATAAGAATCATCACCAGCCCAAAGGAAGTAGTTTTGGTTGTTGCATGCATGCGCATATAAACATCCTTTAGCCTTAGGAGTCCTAATGCTGATATCAGGATAAAAACAGCTCCCAAAAGGAGGAATCCGAAAACCAACCATTCAATCATGCTGACCTCCTTTCGTCAGATATTTTGAGATTGCCACAGTGGCAATAAATACTACAAGAGAGAGGATTATGACAATATCCATATATTCTTTTTTGCCTGTAATGATCATTGTTAAAAGCATCATTCCTGCTGCCAAAAAGGCCAGCAAATCAATGGCTATGACACGATCTGCCAATTCCGGTCCTTTTATTAACCGGTACATTACCAGTACAAAGGCGGCAATTAATATGTATAGTGCTATTTTGGCTCCAAGGACAATCATAGTTATTAAGTAAATAAATTTGATACTCGTTTTTCCAGTTTTCCAATTTCTTTAACTTGTTTTCTCCTCCCGGAAAAATTCAGAATATGCACATACATGAATTTTTTGTCTTCTGTCAGGTCCATTGTGAAAGTTCCTGGTGTCATGCTAATAAGATTTGCCAGTAGAAGAATTGCATGGTTTTTTTGAAGATTTACAGGCACCTTAATGATTGCAGGCCGCAGATCTATTTTAGGATGCAGGATATAATATGCCAGGTGAAAATTGGACTTCACCAGCGTTCCCAGATAAAAGAGGAGAAATTCAATGCTTCTGTATATTTTCTTAAGGTTATATAAAATCATATTTAAAAAAATTAATTCAATACTGCGTTAATGTACACTTCCGGATTTTTCATTGCTTCCGCGGCATCCAGGAAAACATCCATAAACCATCCGGCAGTTAGTCCAACAGCCAGCGTAGCCAGTGCAAATATTGTTACAGGCAAAATCATTGTTCCTTTGAGCGGATTTTTATTTATTTCTCTTGCTCCGTCAGGTTTGGGTTTCCAGAAAGCTTCATGCCAGATTTTTAGCATGGAAAAAAGCGTTACAATACCTACCCATACTGCAACACCTGTAATTACATAATGTTCAGCTTTAAAACCACCCATGATCAGGAATAATTTTCCAAAAAAGCCTGACAAGGGAGGCAATCCTGCCAAAGAAAGTGCCGGGATAAAAAACAACAATCCCAGCCAGGGGTATGCTTTAAAAAGACCGCCAATGTCTTTGAGCTGATAACTGCCCGTTTTTTCATAAACTAATTTGCCAACAAGAAAAGTAGCTGTTTTGGACAGAATATTATGCACTGTAAAAAAGATGGCTGCAGCAATAGAGAATACAGTAAAAAAACCGAGTCCCATGATAATATAACCTACCTGGCTAATGATGTGAAAAGAGAGAATTCGTCGGATGTCAAACTGGGAGGCTGCTGTTAACACTCCTATCACCATTGTTAAGCCGGCGAGTATGAGAATAAGGTTTTGCCAGAAGGGTGTCAGTTCTACCAGGAAAAGTGTGGAAAAGCGAATCATTGCGTAGACTCCTACTTTTGTCAGTAACCCGGCAAAAAGAGCTGTAATGGTTACCGGAGCTGTATGATAAGAGGAAGGCAGCCAGAAAAATAGTGGGAATAGACCCGCTTTAACGGCAAAAGCAATAAAAAAGAGCACAAACGATGAGTACATGAGGAACGACTGATCGTTTCCCCGCAGAATATTTGCCAGGTCAGCCATGTTTAATGTGCCGGTTTTTCCGTAGATTAGACCTATTCCGGCTAAAAACAGAAGCGAACCCACCAGGTTCATTGTAACATATTTGATGGCACCTTCCAGTTGTTTTCTCTTGCTTCCAAGGGTAATAAGCACAAAAGAAGACATCAGCATGACTTCAAACCAAACGTAAAGGTTAAAAATATCACCGGCTATAAAAGCACCGTTAACACCCATCATCAGGGTATGAAAAAAGAGGAAGAATTTATTTTTGTGGTGTTCTTCGGTTAAGCCGTTCAGGGCAAACATTCCGACCATCAGGGCAGTGAACGAGGTCACCATCAGCATAACTGCACTGAACAGGTCAATGGCCAGTGTTATGCCAAATGGCGCTTTCCATCCACCCGCCTGGGTAACCAGTATTCCTTCTTCCCTGACCAGGATAAAGATAAGCAGACTTGCCAGAAACATAACAATTGCCCCTCCAAGGCCGACTGACTTCAGCCAGCGCGTATTTTTCCCTCCCATAAGGAGAAGGATCACAAATAAAAGAGGAGTCAGTATGGGCAGCACTGTTATCATGATTGATCTGTCTGTTTTACCTGGTCGAGGTCATACGTACCAGTTTGTTTATAATATTTGTATTTAAGCACCAAGGTGAAAGCAACAATTCCAAACCCAATTACAATGGCTGTCAAAACCAATGCCTGGGGAAGCGGATCGGCCATTTCTTCTGCCGCTTTGGCGCCCTCTTTTGCTAAAAAAGCAGGCTTTCCCCCGGTGAGTCCGGCAACCATAAAAATCAGAAGATTGGTGGCATTGCTCAGAAAAATGATCCCCAGTATCAGTTTAACCAAACTTCTTCTTAACAGCATATACACGCCTGCAGCGTATAAAATTCCTACCAGTATGGATAGTATTATTTCCATGACCATTCCTCCATCATTGATGTAACAATTAAAAACAAGAATCCTATCACAGTAAAATAGATTCCGATATCAAACAGCAGCGGAGTTCCCAGCTTTATTGTTTTTTCTGTAAAGATCCCCGGGATTTCTGTCCATACACCGTCAAGGAAAAAGCCTCCCGTGAAACCACCCCAGATTCCGCTAACAAGAATTGATGTCAGACCAATTATGAGATAAACAACCGCCTGTTTGCTGCTTTTACCTTTCAGACTTTCTATTTCAAACGCCAGGGGCTTGAATATTAATGCACTTCCGGCAATCAGTCCGCCAATAAATCCGCCTCCCGGCTGGTTATGTCCCCTTAGAAGTAACCAAACCGAAACCATTATGAAAATGTACTTTAGCACTGAAGAGGCCAGTTTTAAAATCTTTGTTTTCATTTTGGTTTCATTTTTAAAAGTGCTACAATACCTAACGCTGCAATCATCAGAACAGTGATCTCTCCAAGTGTGTCTAATGCCCGAAAGTCTACAAGGATTACATTTACCACATTGCTTCCAAAACCTTTTTCAAGGCTGTTTTCAACAAAATATTCAGAAATCGGCTTGCTGAATTCAAGGTGCGTGGCTTTCAGTGCTACGCCAGTCATGAACCCTCCCACCAAAAGCGCTACAATGGCATCCCTTATTTTTGTATTTCTTGAAGAAAGTTTTGCAAATTGCGGGAGTTTTAGAATTACCAGGACGAAAATCACTACAGTAAGTGTTTCAACAAGTATTTGTGTGATAGCTAGGTCAATGGCGCTAAAAGTCATGTAGATCAGTGCAATTCCATAACCTGTAACTCCCATTGAAATAATTGCTGCCATTCTCGACCTGGAGAGGATTGTAAAAATGGCACTTACAAGGATTATTACAGTGACACCTATTGTAAGTATTGATACCTCTTCTATTGTCCATTCAAATTCCCAGAAACGAATGTTGATCAACTGGAACCATCCCAGCAGGGCAACCATCAGAAACAGAACCATCAGGTAAAATCTGTGGTAACCGTGTTGTATCAGTTGTGTGTTCTTTTTGGCAATGTGCATGATACCATCCAGAAATCCGAAAAACACATCGCTTAGCTGGACGCTGAAAAGCTTTCGGTTTATTTTTCTGATCACAGGAATAATTTTTTTCCTCAGGAGAAAAAGAATAAAGCCACTTGCCAGGGTCACCAGGCTAAGCATTAAAATCTGGTTAAAGCCATGCCAGAGCTTCAGTTTGATATCAAGTTCCCTGGCCCTGATCGCCGACAAGGCTGGTTCTATCAGATTTTCTCCCAGTTGATAAGGAAACATTCCCAGTATTAATCCGGCTAATGCTAGTATACCGGGTCCTATCCAGAAATGGAAAGTCCCTTTATGCGGTAATTTGGGCGCATTATAGGTCTTCCGGAAGAAAACGCGGTAACCAAAGAAAAGGGAAACCCACACCATGAAAATATTGGAGACCACCCCGAAAAAGGTTACAAATCCGGCAATATGAGGTGCCTGCATCTTGGCATCGTATATTATTTCTTTGCTGACAAATCCCAGCATCGGGGGCATTCCTGCCATAGACAGCAGTGCAAGTACAGCCACAACCGTTGTAATTGGCATTTTTTTATACAGGTTCCCTAATTTGTCAATATCCCGGGTGCCGGTCTGTTTATCGATAGAGCCAGCTACCATGAAGAGCGTTCCTTTGTAGAAAGCATGCACCAAAAGGAATATCATGGCTGCTTCGATAGAGAGTTTTGTGTTAATTCCTATTAAAAGTATAAGTGTTCCCAGGGCGCTTATGGTGGTATAAGCCAGTATAGCCTTCAGGTCGCGTTGTGTTAGTGCCAGGTATGCTCCTAGAAGCATGGTAGCCCCTCCAAACAAAGGAATGATTGTTTCCCATTCCGTTGTACCGCCCAGTACCGGACTAAGTCTTGCCAGGAGGTAAATCCCTACTTTTACCATAGTGGCTGAATGCAGGAAAGCACTGACAGGTGTGGGAGCCTGCATGGCCCCCGGCAGCCAGAAGTGAAAAGGAAACTGGGCCGATTTGCTGAAAGCTCCCCCGAGGATTAAAATAAGGGCTGGTAAATATAAGCGATGCTGTGTTATAACATCGGCCTGACCAATCATTTCATGAATATTGTAAGTGCCGGTTATGATACCCAGCAATACGAAGCCGGAGATCATCATCAAGCCACCGAAACTCGTCACTAACAAGGCCTGCAATGCTGCCTTGCGGGATTTTTCTTCGTGATGCTTAAAGCCAATAAGCAGAAAGGATGTGATTCCCGTGAGTTCCCAGAATACGTATAACAGAATCAGGTTCCCGGCCAGGACAAGACCCACCATAGAACCTGTGAAAATCAGCAGGTAAAAACAGAATCGTCGCGTATGGGCATAGCTTTTCATATAGCCCTGGGCATAGATCATGATAAATGAGCCGATACCAGTGATAAGCAGGGCAAACAACAAGCTTAATCCGTCTAAAGAAAATTCCAGGTTCAGCCCGATTTCCGGCATCCAGGGGTAGGAAAAACTGATTGTATTACCATCGGCTATGAGAGGAGTCAGAAACAGCAGATAAATAAAGACACCAAACGGAAAAAGGGCTAGTATCCAGCTTTTAAATGTGTTTTGTTTACAGGGCATCAGCAGAGCCAATCCTGCTGCTGCAAACAATACTATTATCATGATAGTCAACTCCATTTAATGTCTGTGTTTCTAAATAAACCCATAAAATAAATAATATTGTCGGAATAATACAAAGAAAAGCAGTTTTTGTTTCTGCAAACTGTAGGTTATGGATTGTCAAAATTCTGCCTTTTTGACTCAGTTTTAATTACCGAATGTCCAAAAAATATTGGGACAGTTATTGGCAAATTAGCTGAAATTCAAACATATCATGAGCAATGAAAAAATTCCCGAAAGAGAATAAACTTTTAAAAGATAGCTATCAGGCATGGCTGTCTTGATAACGCATTTTTGGTGCTGGGAGTAGATTTTTAATTATTAAATGACTAAATGGTTATATTGTTCTATTGTTCTATTGTTAAATGGTTAAATTGAGTTGATTGAGTTGATTGAGTTTTCTAACATCCCCCGGCCACTTTTTTCAAACCAACTTTAAACCTTAAACGTTGAGCTTTAAATCCATTTCTCATTGTTCACCTCCCTGTCGCTCATTTGTAACAAATGCCTTTCGTTTGTCGTTCTCGTTTAAAGGATGCGTTTTTTGCGATCTTCGCGCCTGAATCTTAGCGGCCTTTGCGTGAATTAAATGAGTTCACGCAAAGGCCGCTAAGAAGACGCAAAGCATGCAAAGATTGTTCCTGCGGAAATTACAACTGTAGCAAGAGCTGTGTATTTATTTGAGTTCTGTAACTATTTCTACGGATCAACTTTAAACATTGAATCTTAAACGTTAAACCCATTGTTCATTTCTCATTTCTCATAATAGCTTTCTTCTGAAACTTTAAATCCTATCAGTGTATATCCGTTTTATCTTATTCTTTTAATTGGCAGGAATTGAAAATATAAAAGTACTGCCTTCTCCTTCTTTGCTCTCTATCTTCAATTCCCCGGCATGTTTTGTTATAAAAAGCCGGGAATTTTAGAATCAAAATTCCCGGCTTAATTATGCTCAATTATAAGCCACCCTATTCTTTCACTACTTTCCTTATCCACACATTATCTTTGCTTTCAATTTGCAGGTAATAGATACCTGTAGGCAGGGTATTCAGGTTGATTACAGGTCTTTGTGCATTTATCCGGGTAGATAAAACGGTTGCACCCTTCATATTATGAATTTTTACATAAGCATCGTTCTGAATTGCTTTTGATTCAATGGTAATTTGTCCTGAAGTTGGATTTGGATATACATTGATTGACGGAGCATTTGCATCCGAAATACCAGTTTCAGTTGTAATTGTTGCTGTAGTTGTTGGAGCTCCGTCGAGCGATACGGTATAGTTATGTGCATCAGCACCGTTTAATTCAACATTTGTTATATTCACGGTGATGTCAGCACCCACTTCAGCCGATGCAAATTCAACGACAACAGTATCAAGATATACATCATCATTTGCTACAATACCATCAAGTACTAATTGATTATCAGTTAGTGTTGCAGAGGTAGTTCCATCATATTCTTTGTCTTCTACAGCAAAGCTACCAGAAATTGACAGCTCTTTTGCCGTAATATCAGCACTTAAACCACCCGGTTGAGTGAGGGTATAGTTGCCTGCATCAGCGCCGCTAATTGTCATTGAGGTAGAAACATTGATGCCGGTGCCGACATCAGATTGAGCAAAGGTACCGCTTCCTGCATTATCAAGACTCACATCATCACCACTTACAACACCATTGAGTGAAGCATCGATAATAGTTGCATCAGTTGTTCCGTCATATACTTTGCTTTCTGCAGAAGCGCCGGTAACAGTGAGCTCTTTTGCCGTAATATCTGCACTTAACCCACCCGGTTGAGTGAGGGTATAGTTGCCTGCATCAGTGCCGCTAATTGTCATTGAGGTAGAAACATTGATGCCGGTTCCAACATCAGCTTGAGCAAAAGTACCGCTTCCTGCATTATCAAGACTCACATCGTCACCACTAACCATACCATTAATTGAAGCGCCGGTTATTGTGGCATCAGTTGTTCCGTCATATACTTTGCTTTCTGCAGAAGCGCCGGTAACAGTGAGCTCTTTTGCCGTAATATCAGCACTTAAACCACTTGGTTGAGTAAGGATATAGTTGTCTGCATCAGCGCCGCTAATTGTCATTGATGTAGAAACATTGATGCCGGTTCCAACATCAGCTTGAGCAAAGGTACCGCTTCCTGCATTATCAAGACTTACATCGTCTCCACTTATAACACCATTAATTGAAGCGCCGGTTATTGTGGCATCATTTGTTCCGTCATATACTTTATCAGAAGCACTTGCTCCACTTATAGTCAGTTCAGCTTCTGTAATATTAGCAGTGGTTGTTGGTGCACCGCTTAAAGAGAGGATATAATTATTTGCATCGGTACCAGTAAGGTCTGCACTGGTAATATTAACCGCAATACCATCGGCAACATCAGACGAAGCAAAAGCTACAACAACATTGGAAAGATTTACATCATCGCCATCAACAACTCCGCTTAGAGAAAGGTTATTGCTGGAGATTATGGCATCACCTGAGCCATCATACGTCTTATTTGATGCTGTAAATGAACCATCAATAGTGATTTCTTTTTTGTTAGTGGTGAATGAAATTTCTTCACCATAGGTAGTTCCTGCATCATTGGTAACATAAGATCGTGTATAATAGGTCGTGTTTGGAGAAAGACCACTTATGTCAGACGAAAAACTGTAGACAGAGGATACGGCTCCTTTATCAGTAGAATTATCAGCAGTTGTAGGTGTAACTGTAGTGGCCCAACAAACTCCATGAGCACTTGGGCTAAATTCACCAAGATCTGTAATACTTCCATCTACCGTAGCAGTTGTACTTGAGACATTTGTTACGTTATCAGTTGTAGATGAAGCAACGGCCATCCAACTAAGAAATGGATAATCGTTATTAAATCCTGAGGTTAATCCCCAGTAATCATCAGTCCCGTTTGTTGTTTCTCCTAAAAAGTCCCAACCATTATTTGTGAATGTGCTTTGAGATTGCATCTGTGTTGTTGTTTTAGCGGTAGCGCCGGTGCCACTGCTCTGGTTAGAAATATTGCTATCAAAGAAGTTATTGGAATATGTCCCGGAAACGTCTTCATTTCCAACAAATCCTTTATCAGTAGCAAAAGCACTTGAACCATCTGTATCATAAACACTTCCTAAGCTATATGAATATTTAATATAAACAGGCTCATAAGTGATTGTTCCACAAAAGCCTCCAAATGATGAACTGGATGTATTGCTACGGGTTACATCACCTGTGCTAAAGCAATTTTCTACAGTACTATGATTAATATAGCCTACAAATCCTCCGCCTGAACTACTCACATTTTTAACATTTCCCGTACTGTAGCAATTATAAATACCATCACTTGTGTTCCATAGTTTACCAATAAAACCGCCTAATTCATAAGCATTATCACCATCGCCTGTTACAGTACATTCACTGTAATTATTTTTTATACTAGTTGAAGAGCTATTATCCACTCCCAAGAGGCCACCAACCGTCGCTCTACCGCTAACATTTCCGGTGCTATAACAATTTTTTATTTTACCACCAGATATATAAAGGCCTCCAGCTAGGGCTCCAACATATTCATCTCCCAGAATATCTACATTTGTTAAGCCCAAATTTTTAATAGCATAACTACCTTCTATCACACCAAATAAGCCAATCCATTGCGTTGATGGACGATTTATATAAAGCCCGTCAATTGTATAGTTTTGTCCATCATACGAACCCGTAAACCTTGTTGGATCATAACTACCTATGGGCGAGAATCCATTGCCACCATCCCAGGTACTTGTGGATGAGGCATCAATATCTGCGGTTTGAATATAATGTTTGTCCCATTCGCTACTGTTTTGCGATAACCAATATAAGTTGTTCAGATTAGCAATCTCATAGGGATTGCTTGAACTTCCGTCTCCGTTGGCCGGAGCCTCGGCTGTTTGTCCGAAACTTGCTGCTGTAATGAGCAAAGTAATCAATGTAAGTGTTAATTGTTTCATAATAAATCTCGTTTAATTTCACCTACTCTGTTAAAGGATTTTCGGTATTTTCCATTTTTATTAAGTTGAGTTATACTTATTTAAAATTGTGGAAAAGTATATTGTTACACTTGCAATTACTAAAGCCTTCAGCAAATTTACGTGATTAAAAACCAGAAGGCTTTTATTACCAGGATGAGATAAAACATTTAATATGATGATGTAAATCAATCGTATTTCCGTAACGTACTTATTATATTTATATATGAATGCGCGTATATTTCTTTCTGTAGATTATCGCTCGGCGGAATTTGTAATTTCGCAGCCTGCAAAACTCCAACTAAAATCAGGTCAGGCATCTGCTTGGACCGGATATTGTGAACAAGGCATGAATTATGTAAAGAAAAGGCATATTAGGGGCAAGCAGCCGTGCCAGTGAATGTTCATCCGCTTAACCGTTTTGAACGGCTGAACGGTTTGTGAATTTGGTTCCGGGCTGGTATCCGTAAAATTAACATATCGTTTCTACAGTAAAGTAATATGGCAAAACAAATAAAAATGCATAATTTTTAAAATCAAATTAAATACGCTTAAACAGTGACCTTTTGTTTTTTGACATATTGAATTAATGATTATCTGCGTAAACCTTTATTCTTTTAATTGGCCGGAATTGAAAAAATAAAAGTACTGCCTTCTCCTTCTTTGCTCTCTATCTTCAATTCCCCGGC
>Ga0209925_1000778_pt1 | contig 16166 bp, 10 predicted proteins | sample SalPonR2_A_D1_MG_FD_185702 | JGI IMG/M metagenome (GOLD analysis project Ga0209925, IMG submission 185702) | Salt pond soil microbial communities from South San Francisco under conditions of wetland restoration - Salt Pond MetaG R2_A_D1_MG... ...
ATGTAGTACCAGCAAAAAGGATTCAGCGACCGCCACGGCAACAGCGTCCCCGACTCCCTCTACTCTGGCAAATATTATGCACCAAACTGATAAGGACGGCAAATCCCAACACGTCGCCGCTCAACTGCCCTCTTCTTGTCAGGAAAGCGAGCATCAAGAGGTGGAGCCTGCGCCGGAGACGTCCTTCTTCAGCCGCGTGGTGGGGCGCATGGCCCGTCTGAATTTTTCAGATGGTCACGACTTAGAAGTACGTGCATCGACTGCACCTTCCTCAACTTTGATGAAGAACGGCGGGCATCGTCGTCAAGTTTCGCCAAAGCCAGTCAAGATGTCCGGTCCCAAAGGTCAAAGCCAGAGTCCCGATTTACTTGGAGAAGTACACGCGGCAGACAGGGGGAAAAAATGCCTCGTACTAGACTTAGATGAGACTTTGATTCACTCGTCTTTTCAGCCTGTTGAAGACGCTGACTTTGTCATACCCATTGTCATCGAAGGGAGTCAGTATCAGGTATACGTCCTAAAGCGGCCAGGCGTAGATGGCTTCCTGGAGCGCGTAGGCAGGGACTACGAGGTCGTCATCTTCACTGCATCTCTAAGCCTCTACGCAGATCCTCTCCTAGATGAACTGGACGTCCATAAGGTCATACGTCACCGCCTATACCGTGAAAGTTGCACCTTTTTCCAAGGCAGCTACGTGAAGGATATGAGGCGTTTGGGTCGGGACATTAATCAGGTCATTCTGGTTGACAACTCGCCGCTTTCCTACATGTTTCAGCCAGAAAATGCAATTGGATGTTCTTCATACATTGATGCAACCTCCGATGTGGAGCTCGGTGTGATTGCGGCTTTCTTGGAGGACGTAAAGGAGTGCGAGGATGTTCGGGAGCACTGCCGCAACTGGCGAAAATGGGGTGAGTATCAGAACAAGGCTCACACGCGCTTGCAGCTTCAAGGGGTTCACGCTGGTTGATCCTGGGGCTAGCGATAGGCAGGGGAGGAAGACCTCAGAAGAAAGCATGCTTGATAAATTTGATGCAGTTTGGGAATCATTTTTAATACTCCGCTGTGCAACATCGTTTCATGCAGAAGCCAAGGACAGAAGCGGGGCCACACTAATATGTGCAATTTGTGCTGCCATGAAAATCAAAGTCATAAAACATACTTTTTGCAGTGAGAATCTCCGTGTGAACGATTTTTTTGGACTCATTTCTTCCGTCGAAAACGTAAATATACTATAGCGAGCACAGTGATGGCGACGCCTCCATACAGTATTGTCGTCGGCAAACTCAATCCGGTGCCCCAAAGTCCTCGTCTTCCGAGGGCATGTGATTCTAGCAGCTTAAGGTCTGTTGTCAACGCTTCTAAGCCAAATTTGCCAAAAATGTTCTCGTTCAGATTCGCTAGAAGTAATGTCTCGTTGACCAAGGATGTGGAACCGTCTGCTGAATGTACCACATACCGATTTATGTCCAACATGAGCGTATACACCTGGCCAATAAGAGGGACTGTCAAGTCTAAAGCTGTACATAGTCGCTCATTGGCCGCCGACCCTCCTTTATCAAATGCAGATGGACACTGAGTTGCGCGCACGAGGACGAAATTTCGCTGAGATGACAAATGAATTTCATACAAATCTATCCCATGACGCGCTCGAATGGTGTAGGAGAGATTTCCGTCATGAGTCTCGACTGCTGGCGGCCGCAGCACGCGAGCTCCCGCGGATTGCAATGCCACGACAGTCCCGTCATATAGCTTCGCCTCCATCACCAGTTTATGAGAAGCGCCGGGAGAGGCGGTTGACAATGAGTGTGTCCTCCATTCTACGGATTCTGGTGCTGTAAAGTCATCAGCAAGAGGCTTGTTTCGAGCCTCCTCTTGTGCGAGAAGGTCTCGAGCGCGCTTGAGTTTGAAGGCAGCGGCCGCTGCAAAATCAAAAGGTTGGGGGGCGTCTTCATTTCCTTCCGACATGTTCCTGTTGGTAAAAAGAAAGTGTCACACCGAACGGTGATATTTTGGACGATTAATCTGTTGCAGGATGTGTGCCGCCTCTTTCGGGTGCCCGACACGTGAATTTTGTCTCTTGGCGGACAAGTATCATCAAATAAGATACTCCCGAGGGCCCACGGTAACGAACGGGAGAAACGGCCCCGGGACGGTTACGACCTTGCTCCTCGACGGGCGCCCTCGTACGAAAGACCTCGAAAATCTGGGGGCACACCTCGCATTGAGGTTATTTGATGCGTGCTCGATACTTATATCTTCGTGACTTTGTGCTGGTACAACCTCATATATTTTGCACGAAGTGGACTTGTACAGATCACTTCACAATCGGCAGGGTGAAAACGCTGATGACGGCCCCGATACACACAAGCCCATAAGCAAGGAAGCTAATCGCGACAAAAGAAAGTAGATGAAAGCTTCAAACTGTGCGTTGAAAACGTCTCTTTTTCTAAATTCTCAGAACAAAACTTTGGCGCCATAGCTCTTGGCCGCAAGTTGCTATTTGCTGACAGCACTCGGGCGGAGTCACCAAGCTTCCTTCTGCCCCTATATTTTGCACGTGCGGACAGCCATGCGGATCAGCGTCCTCGTGTTCCTCTTTAGTGCAGTCGGCACGGCCCAAGCTGGTTTCTACCTACCTGGTGTCGCACCTAAGAGCTACGATGCCCGGGAAAATGTACGTGATGTAGTAGGCTGAAAAGACGGGGGGGTAAATCGTATATTTCGCGTTGTGAAGAAGCACTGAAATAGTATCTGACATGATACATACAGATGTACTTCTATTGTAAGCGTCATGCATAAAAGTATTATCCTGAGCATCTCGCTGAGTCTTCTCAAGATAATACACCAGCTCACTCTTCGTAATTCTCGATCTCTAATTGCCTTTAATCATCAATACTCAAAACGCCTGAACGCCGGCGCGTATTTGATATTGCCAGGTTCCCTTGAAAGTCAACAAGGTCACTTCGACGAAAACTCAGATCCCTTACGAATACTATGATATCCCCTTCTGCCGCCCCCCCAAACGTCGCGGCGAAATGGAAAACTTGGGCGAGGTTTTGGCTGGCGACGCCATCACCAATAGCCCTTATCAGCTCGAAATGAAGGTACCGAAATCCTGCGTAAAACTCTGCGCCAAAAGCTACACGGAGAAGGAGATGAAGCTTTTCCGGGAGCTGATCGACGAGAACTACCGTGTCCATTGGATCTTGGATTCCTTGCCAGCGGCCGTGCGCAACGACAAGTACAATTTCGTTTCTCGGGGGTTTCCGATCGGTTTTATCACCCCTCCGAATTACAATAACCCCAATGTCCACTGCTTGTTCAACCATGTGCGTCTCGTGGTGCTTTATAATGAAAACCCGGCGCACTTCAAGGGATCGCGCATTGTTGGGTTCGAAGTAATCCCTTTCTCAGTCAAGCACAAATGGGACAGTAAAAACAAGGTAAGGAAGGCGTGGTGATGCACAAAAAAAGCTCCTTAGATTTGGGAGTGTCCAACCGCTTCATCATCCTCGTCGCAGTCCGGACAAGAAGCACTGACCGAAATTCTTTCTCCCTCATCCGGCAGGCTGTCTTCGACACGGAAAAAACCGTGCTGGAGACCTGCAACGACCAAAGGCAAGTCAGCCACGAGGTAGACGCCTTTCAGACAGTGGAGGGGGAGGGGGAGGTCATTTTCACGTACGACGTGGAGTGGAAGGAGTCCGATGTGCCCTGGTCGAGCCGATGGGACGTGTATTTCTCCGGGAATCCGGACGATGAAATCCACTATTTCTCCATCGTCAACTCCTTAATGATCGCCCTTTTCCTCACCGGAGTGGTGGCCATGATCATGCTGCGGACCTTGCGCCAGGATATCAGCAACTACAACGAGATGCAAACGCTTGAGGAGGCGCAGGAGGAAAGCGGATGGAAGCTGGTACATGGCGACGTCTTCCGCCCCCCTCAGACATCTCCGATGCTCCTCGCGGTTCTGGCCGGTTCCGGGGCCCAGCTCTTGGCCATGAGCACGGCCATCCTCACGTTCGCGTTGCTCGGGTTCATGTCTCCCGCCAATCGCGGCGGCCTCCTCACCTCTCTGCTCCTGCTCTTCGTCTTCATGGGCTCCGTGGCCGGGTACTCGTCGGCGCGCCTGTACAAGCTATTTGGCGGAAAGGACTGGCGGCGGAACACGATCCTGACCGCCACTGTCTTCCCGGGTGTGATTTTCGTCATGTTTTCGATCCTAAATGTGGTCGCTATGCTGGAGAATTCGTCCACGGCCGTGCCCTTCGTGTGGGTGCTTTGCCTTCTCGTTCTCTGGCTCGGCGTCTCCAGCCCGCTTGTATTTGTAGGTTCCTACTTTGGTTTTAAGCGGGAGGTGTTGGGAATGCCTACCCGGACAAACCAGATCGCGAGGCACATCCCAGAACGACAGTGGTGGGGCCACCCTCTTCTCTGCATTGCCGTCGGAGGCATTTTGCCCTTCGGTGCTGTATGCATCGAGCTGTTCTTCATCATGTCGGCGTTGTGGCTCCATCAAATTTACTACGTTTTTGGGTTTCTCATCTGTGTCTTCTTCATTATGGGCATCACTTGCGCGGAGATTGCCATTGTTTTGACTTACTTCCAGCTCTGCAACGAAGACTACCAGTGGTGGTGGAGGTCTTTTTTCACATCTGGGTCAACGGCGGTGTACTTGTTCATCTACTCCATCTGGTACTTTGCAAGTAAGCTGCAGATTGATGCAGCTGTCTCCATATTTATTTACTTCACGTACATGGGCATGATTTCAATGGCTTTTTTCCTCATGACTGGAGCCATAGGCCTTTTTGCCTGTCTATGGTTTACCCGAACGATCTACGGAGCCATTAAAGTCGATTAAAGGGATCAATGTGTATGCGTATGATTGTGGAGGGAGCAAGAGGTAGATATGTATCGGACGTGCACGAACTGGTGTGCGAACGATGGTAGGAAAATATATGAAGTATACGCGCGATCAAGAGGGAAACACATCGAAGGGGGGAAAAAGAAACATGCAATGTTGTTCAGGAAAGCCCATGATATTTTTCCAGCTGTGATATAACGAGTGTTCGGTTCCCACATTTCGACAAGGTCTTGGTTTTCTTCTCCATAATCGGCCCATTTCCCCCGAATACATTTCGATGGAAAAGAGACATCTCCTTGCGAAGCCTGGTGTGTCTCGGGGTAGGTAAAGAATAACAATATCCTGCAAGCTTGCTGAAGCGACCATTTCCGTGACGTGCGTATAACTTTACGTTCCCTAAAAGAAATGTCGCGCACCGCCTTTTTTTTCCCTACTCCTTCATTGATCCCGTTACAGGAAAATGAAAAATCTTCGACCCAAGTACAGAGATGACGACGGACACCAAAAAAATAGTGCAACGAAAATATGACGCGATTCCATCTATCCTACCTAACCCTTGACCACGCATACCTTCATATGTGGGAGCCCCCGCTCGTAGGGAAAAAAGAAGAAGTGCCCTCGGCGAGTCTCGATCTCGCGACCTCCGGATGACTCTTTCCCATGACGGGTGGATTATGAGACCGACGAAGCTACCAACTGTTCTACAAGGGCAGCACAAGTGCATCCAACCATAAAACAAGGAGATCTCACTCTTTAGAAATGCAGCAGCGACACCTAGTGGCCGCCCATCCTTTCTCGAGCATTCTTACACACGTTGCAGCTGTATGGAACCGCCACTCATCCGGAAAAATCGATCAAGTATTAGAATAAAAAAAATAAAAAAAAATACGTTATGTATTCGAAGGAATTTCACTTGGTTGTGCATAAAATCAACGTCGGGGTGCTGAAACACTTCTTCCGACAGAAGTCAGCCGTAGTATCTAGCCGCTGACCTATCGGTGAATGTAGGAAACTAAACTTGCCCCCAATTGAAACGCACACAACTACCGCAGGACAAATATGACTTCCAGAGCACCTTTATCAAGACGATGCATTTTTTGGGCCATTCACACGGCGGGGTTGCTCCATCAGCTTGTTCTAGTTCGCGCGTTCCTCCCCCCTGTCGTGCCTCCTACTTCCCTGCACTCGACAAGCAAACCGGGACCGCTATCAACCGCAGACATTTTCCCCGCACCAACCATACAAGTGCGCAAAACCTGGCATCTTGGTGGCTCCTGGACCATTTCGTCTCACTACATACCTCCCACCGAAGCCACTTCTCCTTCCTCATGCGTCGTCATGCAAGCCACCTCTGCAAAAGAAACAACCAAAGGGACCATGAATGCTCGGAGGAAAAATATGCTTGAGGAAGAATTTCGTCGGATAAGTAAACAGGATCAGGCCGATCTGATATCCTTATCTTCATTTTTCACTAGCGGAGAAGTTGCAGAGCTTTTAAAGGAAAAATTGCTTGCCAAGGCCGAGGTGGAATCCTTCTGGATAGGAGAGCTCGGTGACAAGGCGGAGCCGGCAGATTTGGACGCTTTCTTGGCAGTTTACGAAAAAATTGATGCATTGTTTGAGGAAGAAGAGGAGGATGAGGATGTTGAGGTGGGGCAGGCGGGTGCCGTGAAGGGGATTACGCTCGAGGAGTTCCTGGCTTCTGGAGATGTCAGTCGATATTTGGAAGAAAATCTCATCAGTAGAGAGGAGGTGGAGTCCATGTGGGCTGCGGAGGCCGGCTTCCGGGGAGCAAGCGCGGGTGTCCGGGCCGTGTTGAGCGCGGAGGGATCCATGCGGGTGTACGCCGGGATAGAGGACCTGCTGGAGGAGGTGGTGGACGATGCGGAGAAGAGCGATGAGACGCAGACGGCCGTGCCTGAGGAGAACGAAGGGAAGGAGTTGCGGGCAGAGTACATGGCGGCGATCGGTGGGGACCTGGAGGCAGAGATGGACTACGCCGCCTTTCTGAGAACGAACGAGCTGCCCGACCTGCTCGAGGAGGGGCTGGTATCGCGGGAGGAGGTGGGGTCGATGTGGGACAAGGTCCGGTCTGAACGAGGCACGGGAGACGTGGTGGATTTCGCGGGCTTCCAGGCCCTGTCCTCGGCCTTGGACGATCTCTTCCTGGAGGAGGGAGAGGAGGAGGAGGAGGTCGCGCCTCGGCAGACGGCGGCAGCGGCCTACAAAGCTGCGGCCGCCGCGCAGGCCAAAGAGGCGGAGCCCGAAGGTTTGCGAATAGTGGGCCCTGCCAAGCCGCAGTTGAAGGAAATGCTGGCCTCGGTGCGATTGGCGGGCCTGCTGGAAGAGGACAAAGCCCTGGACGACTACGTGGGGGCGCTGGTGGAGGCGATGCTCGACGAGGAGGCCAACCTGGCGGCGCGGGACGAGCTGGAGATTACAGACCTGCAGAAGGCCATGGAGGGGGAGTGGGAGCTTGTCTACAGCACCTCACGGACCATGCGGTACAACCGTGGCTTGAGCGGTCTGGGCAAGTCCCTGCCCAAGGTGGAGTTCCTGGGGTTCAGCCAGTCCATCGCCGTGAACGGCTTCGCCCTGGAAACGGTCTACACGGAGCGACTGAGGACGCTGGGGAGGGACTTGAACGTGGTGGTAGAAGGGGCCTGGGAGCTGAAGGATGTGGTTTCGATCATGAGCGGAGAGCTCTGCCTGATCATGGACGTGTTGCCGGCGACCATCACGTACGGCTTTATGAGGGAGAGAATCGAGACGGGCTGGAAGGGCGTGCGGGTTTTGAACAGGTGCGAGTTGCTGTACTTGGACGAGGACTTGCGGGTGATGAAAGGCCAGTCCTCGGACTCCTATTTCGTGTTCAGCCGGCGGACGGAGGGGGCGGCCGACCGCATGAGCTAGAGGGCAGGTGGGGAAAGAGGAGGGATGGGAGGCGGTTGTTGTTTCAAAGAGAATAAAGCTGTGTAGTTCGAGGTGCATGAAAGCAGAAAACAGGGGGAACAAAGAATACAGGTACCATGGCATTTTTCGTTAGATTGGCTAGCATTGGTATTTCGCAGTACGCACTATCTGCGCCTGCGGAGTTCCCTAGACTGCGATCGATCTCGACTCCTCTCTCTCCGGTCCCGCCAGTCCCTTTCGCGCAATCCGTCCCTTCTTTCGCGTCGCTCCCGCGATGGTGAGCCCGATCGCCGAATTTGTTTCCGAATCCGCTCCAGACTGCGTGACCGTGAGCGTCGAGACCTCTCTCCTTGAGCTTCACGCCTCCCTTTTCGGCCCTCCCGCCCCCCCGCCTCTCCCCCCGAGTCCCGACCTCTGCCCTCCTGATACCCCGTCCGAGAGGCGGGCCGTTTCCTGTTGCTTACTTCTACAGCCCCGTGACTAGCCTTGCCAGCCGCACTTTCCTCCCAACGGCTCTTCGGAGCTGGCACAGACGTACGTGGACCAGATTCAAGGCCAGAGCCCTTCCCGTTCCTTCCCCCCCCATTACCAGCGCGGGCAGCGGAGGAAGCAGAGAGGAGTGTTGAGGCATCGGGCGAGCGCTCCTGGAAGCCTGCCCCTCGGCTCTTGATCTTCGTGCTGCCGCGCGGGCGCATGGTGTAACGGTTCCACTGTTTCGCCACGGACTGAGAGAAATCCACCTTGATGCGCCTGTCGTCCACGAGGGCATTATTCATCTTCTTATAGGCTTCTTCGCAGCTCTCGACGTCGTCGAATTCGACGAAGGCGTAGTTTAGTGAGTCTCCTGTCACCGGGTCGCGGCAGATTTCTGCTTTGACGCCAGGCCCGAAACGACTGAAAATGATCTCTAAATCCTCGTCCGTCGTGATAGGATTCAGCTTACAGACGAACAAGACGTTCTCCGGAGGCTTTATTTCTGCATCTGGCAAGTCGCCAATCATTTCAAGGACCACAGCCCTCTTTTTTGCCTCCACCTCGCGGATACGCTCCTCCAAGGCCTCAGCAGTCAACCCATCCTCCTCGTCCTCCAGGTCGATCAAACGAGGGTTCACGCTTTCCGCTTCCGGCCGCCCTCGAGCGGGAGATGCGTCTGGAATAAGGTCTTCAATGCCCTTTGGGTCGTCGAAAGGATCATCGAGGACGTAGGTGTGGAGTATGCGCACGTCACGGTAGGGGCGGCCGTCCGTATCGCAGTACAATTCATTTATCTCTTTCAAGACGGTGTCAAGCCCTTCCGCCACTTCTCCGAATATTGTGTGCTTTCCGTCCAAGAACTCCATATCCTCACCGCGCATCGTGATGTAAAACTGGGAAGTGTTCTGGTTTTCCCCGCTTGAGGCCATGCATACCAAGCCTGGACGGCTGTGCTTTAATTGGGGTAGGCGGATTTCGTCCTCAAAATATTTGGCCTGCTCCCCGTACAGCATGCCGTATATAGATGTGCCCCCACGACCTGTACCACTTGGGTCTCCTGTCTGAATCATAAAATTCTGTTGTACATTGTAAACCAGCACACCGTTGTAGTACTTCGTCTTGCAGAGCTTCAAGAAATTTTTGGCAGCCAGCGGGCACTTGTCGCAGTACAGGTCTACCACTAACTCCCCCAACGTCGTTTCCAGCATTACGGACATCGCTTCCTGAGCAAAAAAAATACCTCAGCGCGTAAGTCGAGATGAATTGAAAATGTAGCTACAAGTGTTTTCAACCTCCTCCCCACGGTGCTTTTTTCCCTCCTTCTCTGGAATATTTTTTTGCTCGATTGCTACACAAAAACAAACTACGAACGTTTGCGCATATTAATGATCTTCTGAATAAACGATTCTGAAATCGACAGGTTCAACGGGCATTGTGATAGCAGAACAAATACAGTGCGACAGCAGCGGAAAGCTGATGTGGGGTTGCGCTCGACTAACATGAATTTGCCTCTGAGCAACTTAGAACAGGGATCGTCTGATAAATAAATCCTCGTGACGATATCTTTTTATGTTTTATTCGCTCAAAGAACTATACTGTTTTTACGGGGGCATTTCCGGCCCGCTCAGTTGCCACGGCAACGGCCTTCTTGCCGCTCACAGCATTCAGGTCTGTAAAAGGGAAATCATATTTTTATATGAAACTCGTCAAATGACTATATTTGATGCTCAATGTGTTGAAGCTCTCAAGAGTCACCATCGATAGGCATCACCCCTCCTGATTCGGTACCTCACTTTCTTCGCGTCTCCAATGTCCCACATTTTAGATCAATTACCTTGGTAAAAATCGTCATCTCTATTGTTTGAAAGTAAAGTATTTCTAAAATAGAATTTGTAAATCCCTTCTGAAAATAGTTTTTATCTTGCTCATCGCTAGCACACTCGTACCTCCTTAATTGTTTGAAGCCGCATTGAAGAGACCATGATATTTACTCTCACATTAAGTCAGCTTCTTTTTCTCTCCCTTAAAATTCTCATTAAACTTAAGCCCTTCTAAACTTGTTGAAGAGTGTCCCAGGAGCACATGTGAAAATTGGGCAAGTATTGGTACAAGTTCTTAATCGATACCTTGAACCGCGATGCTGGTAGTAGAGATGTCCCTTTCTTAAAGTCCATGGATGATGTGCATCCCCTTCAAAACTTGAAATCATATGTGCACCATGCTTCTACAGAAAGTGTCTTCGATTTACTTTCTTTGTGTTCGTCAAGTTTCGCGTCGTAACTTTATAATTGCTCTAACCTGATGGCACAAGCGGTCGATAGAAATACCCAGGACATGAATAGTGGAGACATCACATAAGGTAGCTAATTGAAAGTATGCAAATTTTGAATATATCTCAGCTTGATTATCCCTGAACTTGTCATGCAATTTTTACTTCCTTTGATCACCCCAGGCGTCGCCTTCGCAAGATTAGAGAACCTTGTGCTTGCCTTTTGAATTCTACATGCAGTGCACGAAACCAATATTCCAAAAGGCCACCCAGCAGAATGCTTGTCAATCTGCTTATACTTTATTTTATATAGCTAATTTACTCCAAAATTTGAACAGCAAGACCTGTGTTTATAAGACCTGAAACGAAAGGTGAAGGCAAGGAGTAATAAACACAGTCGACTTTGTTGAAGCATCTTCCGATTTGAATTTTTGAAAACACGGGTTTGTATCAGCATTTTCCCTGTATTATCCATGCAGAATCATGTTGATATCCAGTTGGCCCCGAGAATTCTCATTTATAGAATAAGGTACTTCTTGAAGACAGGCAATGACCTGTTCTTGTAATTAAGGAGGACTAAAGTCCTTGAAGGATCCGAAAAACAAACGGAAAACAACGAGGACGACGTCACAGGCTCAACCTCAACCCTCAACTTGCGCGGCTTGCGCAAGAGGTAGCCGCCTTTCAGAGACGCATAAAAAGGCTTGTATTACAGTATAATAGAAAAATTATTACTGTCAATAGATGATGAATGCTATACGGTCATTTTTAATTCCTGCGCGCGCGGCATGCATGTATCTTAGATTTTGCGACACTGACATTGCTGGTGCTCAATTAAGGACGTATGAATCGAACGAATTTCCTCGCCACGCCTTTTCAACATTTATCGTTGCTCACATCTGGTCACCACATATCATTTACAACATGTTCAGGCACAATAGCAATTTCTGGGAAAGGGGAGGGCGTGGGGCGGGAGGAGGAAACTAAATAGCATAGGAGTGAGACAAGGAAGGAAATTATGGACATCTACTATCCAAAAGACAATGCAGTATCACACGGCAAGGTGAGCGCAAATCTAACAAAGTGTCTTAAATTATATTAGGAAATTACTGACTCTCCCTCGTGTTTCCGAATAATCGACCACCCTACTAATTCCAGGTGCACGAGCTACTCGACGCGGAGGTAGGTTTTTGCTTCCCATTTTTGCAACAAGAGGGTCAACTCCCAGCGCCGGATTTCCTTTACCTCTGAGAGTCTTACATTTTTGTACTCTATACTACCAGGCCATGAAACGCGGAGAGCCTCTGGCAGAGGAATCTATTCGATGGCTCTTGGAGCTGCATGGCGAAATGTTTCTGATCGAGCAGCACTACAGCATACGAACACGGACACGACGGCTAGCTTTGAATGGAACGCCTGTAGCGGTACGTCTGGTGTGGATGCAGCAAACCTTTTTCGTTTTGAATGGCCTAATTTCTCGGCTTCTGAAGGCATTACTTTAAAAGTAAATTGAAAGGCTCACCTCACACCAAGGACTACACGAAGTGACTTAGTAATCCTTATCTCGTGAACAAAAGAAGTTGTGATATATAATTCCTCGATGCTTTTCTTTACCCCAGGAATTTTCCGATGTTGAGCCGATGGTCGATTTCCAGCTCGGGACGACCAACATTCGAATGTCTTTCACTGTCCGCGGGAAGGGAATCGTCTATGAGCTCCTCGTCAATGGCGTCCGTTTCGAGGATTTGACGCAGGCCTTACCTTCTCCAATCGCCTCGTGTGCGGAAGGTTCGGGAATGACGTTTGGTGAGCCCCTCACACACCATCGACTGGGCCTTCTGCCGCCACACTTGATCCAGTTTCAACCGCAACCGGCGATGGACATGATTGCAATGGCGCATGTTGAATCGTCTTTAAGTTCTCCTTACAGCCATCCCCGTCATCGACGCAACTCGACCTTCGGCTCGATCATAAGTCTGCTGGAAGAGACGACAGCGGTCTTACCCGCTCTCGACTCCAGCCCAAGCTTCACGGCCCTTCCTGGCCGTCATTCGAGGCATCCCTCGACAGCATCTCGCCACCGGCATTTTAACCTTGAAGTTAACGCCATGCAGGACGATGTTTATTCGGCTTTAATGTCAGGAACGGAGCTTATCGGCAGGGAAAGAGCTGGAAGAGGAACGCAGTCCATGGAGGGCTTGAAGCTAGCCGAGACAGAGAGCGGCGCCTTCGGTGAAAATACAACCTCCGTCGCCACTACGCTATCTTCCATAGCCTCCTGGAAAAATGCAGCGGTTACGAATCCAAGCGAAGGCATGATAGGTTTTGGCGTTGCCTTCACGACGGCCAGTGGCATGGACACTCGCCTCCTCTCACATGAGCAACAGCCGATTTCAAAAGAGGCAGCACGCCAGTGTTCGCGACAGGACCCTGTAGCGATCACGTCGGCGGAGTATCATGGACAATGTGAGAGCAGTGCGGTCGCGCACGTCGAGTGTCCTACCATGCCATTGAAGGAAGATGAAGGGCCTCGGCAGGCGCAAGCGCACCGTGGAAGTGGAAATATTGGCGCGCTTCTCCCTCACGGGGCGGGTATTTTGCAGCCACATTCGATAATGCAAGCACATGAAGGAGTGGTGGACCTCCCGTCTCGCCTCTCGGATCCGAAGACAGACGATAATCGTGCGGTTGCACGCAGGCGCCGAGAGCCAAGCGACTGCCAGGGTATTCAGCAGCAACAACAACTTCAGCTCGAGAGAGAACAGCAGCCCTTTCATCCGTTAGCATCTTTTGCGAGCAGCTCAAATCTGCAATGCCGGGATGGCGCCAAGGCAGCAGAGGATGCCGAGCCCCTCCGAAGACCACGACTGAAAATGGCCAAGACCTCTCCGACTGTCCGTCCTGCACGCCCCACCGCACACATACGACGAAGGAGCCATGGCAGTATTGATGACCTTAAATCAGTTGGAGACAGGGCAATGATGGCGGAGCTTGCGAGCATTCCCGTGGAAGAGGAAGTCGAAGCAGTCAAGGAGGAGTATGCTCTATTCCACGGCGGTCATGACAGCGTCAACAATGGAAAAGGACAGTCTTTTGCTCAAGAACGGCGATTCCAACACCTTAAAGAGCCTCCTACCCTGCTGAGGAGCCTTTCGGCGAGCGATGTCATGGAGCGCCCCCCGAACCTCAAGATTCTGGTCCCCGCCCCCCCCACCTCCATCGCTCGGGGGGGTCTGGCGGGTCGGAACCTGAAGTCGCTTGGTGTAGCGCTCTCGCAGCCACGATGATACTATACGGAAGAGATATTATGAAACGTGTTGAAATACAATCTAAGGCTTTATTTGGTCTGCCGGCCGTACTCTAGATGGTTTCAATTTCGACAAGATCGTCCTACGGCAGCTCGCAGCCCCAATTTTAGAGACCTACCAATAGACATAGAAGAAATAGAGTGAGAAGCGATAAGCAAGGATGAGTCTTGCCTGCAATAAGAGATGAAACCAACACTTTTATCATCATGAGAAACTCCGAGAGGGCAATTTTCTGCGATGGACTTACAAGCATCCTGACCAGTCTTGATTCGGAACTCCTCCCTAGCTTACGTCAAAATCCTTACCTCTTTCTGTCCATGTCCAAGCAAGCCTTGGCGTGATAATTTTCGTCCCTGAACTAAATCACATGTACCAAAGAGAATGACTCGGATTTTCTGTTGCCTCAGGAGTACAGGCCGTGCTATCTCGATGCGAAGGGGGTCTTCAGCAGGCGAGTCCTCGACTCGGTGTCTGAACCGCCTCTTATCCGCCGATCAATCTTTTACACGGGTGCCAAAAATAGATGCTCAGTTTTTTTGCCCATTCATGTGCGCTCATACCTGATTACCCTTCTTCAGACAATTGCTTTTCCAGTACCCCCCAGGCAACGGGAACGTAGACAGCAGGGTCCTGAAAGTTTCGCGCCAAATTTCCGAAACGCCGGCCTCGGCCCGTCGGCAGAGGAGACAGAGGGGCCGGCACAGGCTTGAGGTTGCCCGGGGCGACAGCGAAATTCTGGGAGGGGCCCTGGATGACAACGGGCGCGTGGGCTGCGGGTGCATGTCATTGGACGCGAAGGAGGGAGTACTTGAAAGGCCTTCCCCCGCACCAGGTGGAATAGTCTCTTTGCTGTGCGGGCATTCCCAAGCCCTGGAGACGCCACATGGTGGTGGGGCGGGGGGAGATACTTCAAGCGTGAACTACCTTGTCGCATTCGCATTTCGCAGTACGCTGGAGGATGTCTTTATCTTGACTTCATTGTTACAAGCCACGTATGGCTTCAGGAAGCCTACATAAATCCTTGTATTTCACGTGTCGCATCGCAAGGTTTAGCTTTTCCCCTCACTCCCCCCATGTGCCCGGCTTTGAAAACAGGCTTGACCGGCTTTAAGTAGATACATAAGTTTTTATCGCATATTATGGCTGCGATAATGCTGCAACAGCCCCAGTGTAAGGTGCCTACTTCCCTCCTTCCCGTATACAGCCGAGCTCAGGGGGGACAATCTGGAGACTTGGTACGTGGATTTTCAAGTCGAGTTCACATAGCGAAAACAAAAAGCGCCCCGCTCCACATGCTCACGACGTGTTTCGCAAGTGGACAGGAGATATGTCACTTGCTTAGCTGCATGAGTTGTGTGGGCATGATTTTCATGTGACCTCAAATTATTCTCTCCTCCTGGCGCAGGACCTCAACATGGAGCAGCTCTTGGAGGCGTACGTGATGGACGAGGGGATGGATTTGGACTTTTTGGACGGAACAAATATCTCCGATACCAGCAAAGATACTGCGCCCAACAATATCAGTGATGTGAGTCTGATTATTTCTTTGATGTGGGAGAGTGAAGAGGCGCCGTGACGAATTGAGGCAGCGGGAGATATTTTTTTGGAGGTTACTCGCTTTCATTCATGGGACAGCCCCTTCTCCATCGCTTGACTGCGTTTGAAGAGGAATGATTTTATTTTAAAATTATCCCGCTCATTTTTCCTGGCTCTATTTTCCCTTGTCCGCAAGTTGGACGACCTTGATGAGATGGCAGATGGAGTCGGCATTGACTCGGAGGGGGACATCGTCAAGACCGGAGGCAAAAGTAAAAAGCGCAAAACATCAGGGTGGAGCGGTAGTGGAAGTAGCATCCCGCGGAAGAAAAGCCACGAACAGATGGAGCGTAGAAGAGAGCGCAATCGGATTCTCGCCCGACGCACGCGCCTGCGGAAGAAGTTTATTTTTGAGTCCTTGCAGAAGCAAGTGATGGACCTGAAGCGACAAAATTCTCGGCTCAAGAGCATCGTAAAGGACAAAATGGCCGATCAAGCTAGCGAAGTGCTGGGCGCATGCACGATGCGGCTGCCCTCGATTGTCACCGAGTCTATGGCCGAGGCCTCGACCGTGCTGGACCGCGGCGACTTTAACCTGATCAAGGCACTGCAAACCACTCAGCAGTCCTTTGTCGTCACGGACCCCTCCCTCCCTGATAACCGTAAGTAGAAGGTGGAGCGGAGACACGCTGTCATCTATACAGCATCTTGGGGAGCTGCTTGTGTTCTATTGATCGGTCTGGCTTTTCCTGCTCACTTATTATGTCCTTTTTCCCCCCGCCTCGCCGCCCCCCCC
>Ga0209925_1000779_pt1 | contig 16155 bp, 14 predicted proteins | sample SalPonR2_A_D1_MG_FD_185702 | JGI IMG/M metagenome (GOLD analysis project Ga0209925, IMG submission 185702) | Salt pond soil microbial communities from South San Francisco under conditions of wetland restoration - Salt Pond MetaG R2_A_D1_MG... ...
AGCTGCATGCTGAGCAGCAGCGTGCCAGTGGTGAGCCCTATTTTATCCATCCCCTGCAGGTAGCGGAAGTTCTCGTCGATATGCAACTCGATTCCGATACAATTATCGCCGCCCTGCTGCACGATGTATTAGAAGATACTGTTATAGAAGAACTGGAACTGAGAAAACGATTTGGGCGCCAGGTAAGCTCACTGGTAGACGGCGTAACAAAGATCTCGATAGTCAAGGCTAAAAGCAAAAGTGTGCAGGAGTCCGAGACTATTCGAAAAATGCTGTTTGCTATGACCAAGGATATTCGAGTTATCATCATTAAGCTGGCCGACAAGTACCACAATATGAGCACCCTCGAACACCTGCCGAAGGAAAGACGAAAGGCTATTGCTACAGAATGCCTGGATATTTATGCTCCCCTTGCAGATCGACTGGGTATTTCATGGATGAAAACCGGATTAGAGGACCTTGCAATGAGGGAGCTGAACCCGGAAGCCTATAGTTCTATACGAAAATACCTTACCTCTAAAAAACTGGAACGTTCCAACTATCTGAAAAAGATCGAGCGTCAAATATATACCTCCGCTAAGAAAGAAGATATTGATATTACAGTATCTACCCGGACAAAGCACTACTACTCCATCCATCAAAAAATGAAGCGCCGCGGGAAAGATATTGATGAGATATACGACCTGCTCGGCATCCGGGTACTGTGTCAGACAAGCAATGAGTGCTACACCCTCTTGGGAATAATTCACCGATTATGGCCGCCGATTGAAGGGCGTTTCAAAGATTATATTGCCATGCCCAAGGCCAACCACTACCAAAGTTTACATACCACTGTAATGAGTAACGATGGCCGGTTGCTGGAAATCCAAGTGAGAACCTATGAAATGCATCAAACCGCCGAGTATGGAGTCGCAGCTCACTGGGCTTACAAACGGGCTTTTTCCGGAGCTCGGTTAAAACCGGAAGAACTGCCTATCATAAATAAACTCAAGAATTGGAACCGTCTCTCCTCCTCTGAAGATTTCTTTCATAATATAAAATCTGAGCTATTGCGGGACTCAATTTACGTATTTACACCACGCGGACATATAGTAGAACTGCCTAAAAATTCCTCGGCTATTGATTTTGCCTACCATATTCATACTGAAGTCGGAAACCGCACAGTCGGTGCGAAGGCGGACGGATCAATTATCCCCCTTAACCAGCCCCTAAAAAACACTCAGGTTATAGAGATTATGACCTCGAACAAGGCCAGACCACATGTGAATTGGTTGAAGTTCGCGAGAACAGCCAGCGCACGTCAAAAAATCAGGCACTGGCTAAATAAAAACGAAGAAAATCTGTTTATTGACAAGAGCATCATCGCCAAGAAACGGCCTTCCGAACAAGCCGAGCAGACTGAGGGGAAAAAAGAAAGCAGTAAAACTCAAGAACAGCAGCAGGAGACCACTGAGAGCGACACGATCATCAAACAGGTGGTAGACCGCACCAAAGTCGCATTCCGTATCGGCAACGAAAAAAATATGATGATCAGTATTGCCAATTGCTGTAACCCCTCAAACGGGGACGATATAATTGGCTATGTGAGCCGAGGGCGGGGGATTATTGTCCACCGACGTGATTGCCCCAACCTTAAGCACATAGAAGATTTTGAAAACCGCAGTGTTGAGGTTGAGTGGGAGACCTCTTCACCAAAAGAGGTACGCCGCTTCCGGGTTACCTCCCGAATGACCTCCGACCTTTTCTCTGAAATTGAAGGAGCAGTTCGTAAGTATCGCGGTCATTTAATAGAAGGAAAACTGGAAGAGGACGAACGGGGAAATTTAAGCGGCCGTTTTTCCATGGAAATAGAAAAACGCGATGACTTTAAGAAGGTGATAAAGGCAATCCGGACAATTCCTTCTGTAATTAATATACAACCCATCTGATCGTTGCATTTCCTCAGCGAAGAGCCTTAGCTTAGAGTTTTGTGCACATCAAGCCAGAAAGTCTCCTTGTCAATGGTTCCTTTTAGGTAGAGAGAGAGTGCCTCTCTTATATCCGGGGGAAACCACTTCCAGTATTTTTCCTGCCACTCCCCCATCTCCTGCCGCAGTTGAGCCTGCTGGCGCACCGAGAGGCGCCCCTCTGAATACTCAATAAACTGCTCTATCATGGCAATCATCATATCAAAGGGAATATTACTCTCTTTTTTGTGCTGAGCCCTGGGGGTAGCACTCTCAGGATCGGGGATCCAGGCCTTCAATAATTCGCGCACCTGTTCATCCGACAACTCCGGGGCTTCCTTGCGAATTATGTCAACTGCAAAATTTTTGATCATATTGCGAACGGTACTTTTTGAATAGCTGACCTGTTCAGATATACTGTGGGCAGACTCCTCGGCAATCTTCTTTGGGGCAAACTGAAAAGCGGAACTGCCGCCCCCCTCTTCATCCTCACCGAGCCGGCGCTGCAGAGCAGCCTCGATGACCTCAAGGTCATCCTCGGTTGCCTGATTGAGAATAGCATCAACTACTTTATACAGCTGGTCTCGATCCATATTAATTCACAACTCTATACGTTAAATTTAAAATGTATTACATCACCGTCCTGTACTTTGTACTCTTTTCCCTCTATCCGTAATTTACCGGCCACCCGCAATTTCTGCTCGCTGCCGTATTCAAACAGATCGCTACAATGGTACACTTCGGCTTTTATAAACCCTCGCTCAAAATCCGTATGTATAACTCCGGCGGCTTGAGGGGCAGTATCACCGGCATGAAAGGTCCACGCTCGGTCCTCATCAGGTCCGGCGGTAAAGAAAGTCCTTAAACCAAGCAGGGAATAGCCGGCGTGAATTAGACGGTTCATACCCGATTCCTTTAAACCGGCGGACTCTAAAAACTCAGCCTTCTCCTCATCCGATTCCAGGTCGGCGATTTCCGACTCAAGTTTGCCGCAAATTGAAAGCACCTCGGCCTCTTCCTGCGCTGCTATCTCAGTTACCTTCGACACATGTTCATTTCCAGAGACAATTCCATCTTCATCAACATTGCATACGTATATTTGAGGTTTGAGTGTAATAAGATGCAGGTCATGCAAAAGCTGCAGCTGATCATCGGTCAATTCAACCGAGCGGGCCGGCCGCCCCTCCTGCAAGGCATCATACAATTTCCGCAGAAGCGGCTCCTGGGCTGCCGCCTGTTTCGCCGCTTCTGTTTTGCCGGTTCGCAGCACTTTCTGGTTTTTCTCAATCCGTTTATCAACCGTCTCGAGATCGGCTAAGGCCAATTCAGTATTTATGGTATCAATATCCCGCTGAGGATCGATATTCCCGCTTACATGAACTACATCAGGATCCTCAAAACAGCGAACTATATGCACTATTACGCCAACCTCACGTATGTGTGACAGGAAGCGGTTTCCAAGTCCCTCACCTTTGGAGGCCCCAGCCACCAATCCCGCTATATCAACAAACTCCACCACAGCGGGAACCACCTTTGCAGGGGGAATTAGCCCCACTATTTTATCCAGCCGCGTATCCGGTACGCTGACTATACCCACATTTGGGTCTATAGTGCAAAACGGATAATTGGCAGCTTCCGCCGGAGCTGAAGTAAGCGCTGAAAAAAGGGTCGACTTACCGACATTAGGCAGCCCTACAATACCGCAATTTAGTCCCATATATTTGTTCCTATCCTCTTTATTTTACGGGGAAATCTCAAAAAGATAATTGTTTTGTGTCTGTTCACTGAAACGTACCTTAAGCGTGGAAAAATTTCAATCCTTCACCGCCGGCGAACGCTGGAAGGCCGGACAATGGTAACCGGTACTTCGATATACTACTCGGCTTGGAAGCTCACGACTTCTTATTCCAAACTGTCGACAGCCTCTTGGGAATCTCCGATCCCAAGTTACGTAGAAAAAAAGACACTTCAGACAGTTAGGTGCTCGTGTAGCCGACATAGCAGTACCTTACTATCATCGCTTTACACCGCCACCAGGACTATTGCGATTATTGCTAGTAATTTCATCAAAATATCCATAACCGGACCGACCGCATCCTTGAGGGGATCACCCACTGTATCGCTTATAACCGAAGCGCGATGGGAAGCCGACCCCTTACCCCCGTATGCACCAGCCTCGATATGTTTTTTTGCGTTATCCCAGCCGGCACCGGCAGTGCTCATCCACAAGGCCAGCATAGTTCCGCTTACCAGAACGCCTATTAAAAAACCTCCCAGCATAGTTTCTCCTCCCACAAACCATATTAAAATCGGAACTACCAGAGCCAATGAACTCGGCAGAAGTACCCTTCGTAATGATTCTGCCTCAATTAAACGGTTAAAATTTTTATATATTGGTATTTCCTCCAAATGGGGCTCATCAATGAGGCTGTCCATCGGCTGTCGTGCTAAAATCTTCCGAACCTCACCAATCAATACCACGGACACCCGGTTTACCATACTTAGTATTAAGGCGGAAAATACAAATGGAAAAGCTCCACCCAGGAAAATACCTAGCAAGACCGGCAGCTGTGTAAGATCAATTAGCTCTATTCCTGCAACTTCCTTGTAGGCGATAAAAAGCACCAAAGTGGTGAAGGCAGCGGAAATAATGGAGTAGCCCTTTCCAACTGCATTAAATAGATTTCCCACCGCATCAAGCTTATCGGTCCGTTCGCGAGTAGCCGGTGTAAGCTGGGCACGAACCGCTAATGCTCCCGCATTATCGGTAATCGGTCCGGATGCATCTACCGCAACCTGAATCCCCGATCCGGCTAATAGGCCTACAGCCGCGATTCCCAGACCGTATATCCCAAAACTTTGGAATGCGGCAAATGCCGCTGCAGAAAACAGAAGAATTGGTAACCCAACCGCCAGCATACCGACCGTCATGCCCTCTGTGACTGCCGGTGATGCGCCAAACTCGGTCATTTCGGCGATTCCTACTACAGGAGAACGGGTGCGATTTGTGTAATAATTGGTGATATAACTGATCAATATTCCCGTACCAATTCCAACTGCATAGGCGCCGGTAATCCGTATGGCAGTATCTGCTGGAAACATATAGAGCATAATCATAAAACCAAACCCCAGGGCTAACAGGTCTCCCGAGACAATACCGCGAATAATAGCTTTATAGGGATTTCCATAATCGGGCATCCGAACCAGGTAATAGGCAATAATCGAAGCTGCAATACCGGCAGTCATAAGAATTAGAGGCAGATATGTAAGGGAGGTGCTCTTCATCGAAGCTCCAATGATCATAGCACCTGCAATCGATCCTACATAAGATTCACCGGCATCCAGGCCAAGCCCACCGATATCAGCCACATTGTCGCCAATGTTATCGGCTAAAGCCGCCGGATTACGGGGATCGTCTTCTTCTAATCCGAACTCATTTTTACCAACTGTGTCGGCACTCACATCAGCCGCCTTTGCATATATACCGCCGGCCATACGACCCAGCAAAGCCACTACCCCTGCCCCCAAGGCATAGCCGGAGAGTACAGGAAGTACCGTACACTCCAGACCCAGGGACCCACAGCTTACCACCTGAACAAACAAGAGCAAAAGCGGGGAGATTCCTGTAAGGGCCAATCCAACAACCCCTAACCCCATCACACTGCCCCCTCGTAAAGCGGTTTGCAGGGCCAAGAAAGTACTCCGGCTGGAAGCCTCTGCAGTTCTGATATTACTTGTAGTTGAAGCCCATACCCCGCAGGCAGCTGCCATAGCTGTTAAAGCTGACCCAGCAACTAATGACACCACTATAAAACGCATTGAACCGGCTGCGAAAAAATATAACAGCACCGATATCAATAGAATGAATAGACCAAAGAGGTTCAACTGCTGGCGAGTGAAATGTCTCACCCCCTTTCTTATTTGAGCGGCCTGTGTAATAAGGGCTGCATTTTGTGGAGTCTGCCGGTGCAACCACCACATTCGACCGGCTGCAAACAGCAAAGCTACAGCCCCGCCTATAATCGGCACAATTAGGTATTCACTCATAGTAATAGCTTACAATAAATTCCTTATTCCGTGAAGCGAGCCGGCAATTCCGAATGGATTGACGTAAACCCAACCGCGGGTTATCGTGAAATTAATGAACAACACATCTTTACCCGCCCAGCAGGCTTTACTTGTGACCCTGCGCACTCCTGATTTAAGCGAACAGCAGTGCATAAACTATTTAGACGAATTAGAGAGTCTCTGTACCACCCTTGGCATAGAGCCGATTGAACGACTGGTTGTACCGATTAAACACCTTCATCCCCGCTTCCTGGTGGGCTCAGGAAAGGCCCAGGAACTATCGGAGATAGCTGAAGATATAGGAGCCGATTGTATTGTGTTCGATGATACTATTTCTCCCTCGCAACAACGGAACCTCGAACAGATCTCTGGTCTATGCGTAATCGACCGGCAGGAAGTCATCCTAGAGATTTTTAGCGAACATGCCCGGACAAAGGAGGCCTTGCTGCAAGTAGGCTTGGCCCGCATGGAGTACAGCCTCCCCCGCTTAACCAGAGCCTGGACCCACCTTTCAAGACAGCGAGGAGGTACCCGTGGTACTCGCGGCGAAGGCGAAACTCAGCTTGAAGTTGACCGCCGGGTGGTCCTCAATAAAATAACAAAGTTAAAACGGGAACTTGCAAAGCTTCAGTCGCAACGCACAACCCGCCGCAAGCAGCGCACCAGCATTCCCGTACCAACCGGCGCACTGGTGGGCTATACTAATGCCGGTAAATCTTCTCTTCTGAATACCCTTACCGGTTCATCGGCGGTTGTGGAGGACCAGCTGTTTGCTACCCTCGACCCCACCACTAAAAAGATGGAACTTCCGGGGGGAACCAAAGTACTGCTTACCGATACCGTCGGGTTTATACGAAAACTTCCTCACAATCTGATCGACGCTTTTCATTCTACCCTCGAGGAAACAGTGGTAGCGGATATTCTTATTCACATACTCGATGCCTCAAACCCCGAAGTACGGCAGCACATTAAAACTACCGAAGAGGTGTTGAATGAACTGGAAGTCAATGACACCCCCACCCTGCTGGTATTCAATAAAGTTGATTTGTGCAAGGACGAACTGCACCTCGCTCAACTGCACAACGAATATCCACATGCGTTATTTGTCTCGATTAAGGAAAATAGTGGTATAGATTTGATTTCTCAGAAACTCGAAGAGATGCTGTTCCACTCAACCCCGCAGGTGCTTTTTAAGTTTCCCTTATCCAAGTACGATTTAGTGGCGGAAATCCACCGCAGTGGAAAGGTTATTCACGAGGAATATCAGGATGATTCAGTGTTAATTGAAGCCCGGGTCCCGGTCAAGCTAAAGTACAAACTTGCCGAGTACACGCAGCACTATCAAGAAGCATAGCTTGGTACCAGCACACCGGCTAAGGAGCATTCCTTGTTTTCAGCAGCCCTGCTTGCAGATCTTGTAGTTGCTCTTCATTTAGGCTATTTACTGTTTACCCTGGGCGGAGAACTTTTGATTCTTCTGGGAGCGGCACTTCATTGGCAATGGATTCGCGGGCAGCTGTTTAGATTACTGCACCTGGCAGCGGTGCTGTTAGTCGCTGCGGAAGCACTCGTTGGTTATTTATGCCCACTTACTCAGCTTGAGCACTTTCTTCGAACTACGGCAGGCCAGCAGGTCGAAACTGAAATTTCCTTTGTAGGCCGGCTAATTCGTTCTGTGCTGTTTTATGATTTTCCTGGTTGGTTTTTTACAGCTTTGTACATCGGTTTTGGACTACTGGTCCTTGTTACATATGTCTTAGTTCCACCTCAACGAAAGCCGCCAACAAAACATCGAAAGAACAGCATAGTAAAGAGTTAGGTGTTAGCTCTTTTCTGCCTCGGCAGCTTCCGGATCACCTTCAAAACCGGCAAACTCAAAAAGTTCACACTGGATCCAGATAAAGTTGTTGTTCTCAGAGGGCACCAAAAAACGTGCAGATTCAACCTCCGATCCGTCCTTGGTAAATACGGTAACACTTTCCACCCCGAGAACCGGGTATATTTTACCCTTGCGAAATAGTTTTGCCGTACTTATGTAGTTTGAAGACATGTGGGGAAAAAAATCTTGAAATGCCTTCTCCAAATCATTCTTTACTCTCACATAAAAAGGGGCCACTTGTTGGATCATATATCGCAGAACCTCCTCAGCCTAGGTATCAATACCTATTAATATAGTAAGTGCTAAAACGCTTTCTTGCAAGACGGATATACCAGAATAAACTAGTTTTGTAAAAAACACCTTCAATGTAAGAATTGAATTTTTAGTGAATTTATATTATTTTTTTACTAATGATTAAGGAGGTAAATATATGAGTGCACCCGATCAACAGCATCACTCTTTTTCGGTTGAAGGGATGACCTGCGCCTCCTGTGCCAGAATAGTAGAACGTAATCTCAACAAATTAGACGGAGTTAATTTTGTCTCCGTAAATCTGGCCACCCACAAGGCATATGTAGTCTCCGAGCCAACGGTCGAAGCCCTGGATATTAAACAGGCAGTTGAAAAAGCCGGATATACTTATAGTAAGGAAGTTGCCGGAGACGACGTCCTTACCCGCCAGTTTGCCGCCTCTCGTAAGAAGATCAAAACTGCCCTGTACCTCACTCTTCCACTTATGCTGTTGATGATACTGCATATGAGCGGTGTTCATGTGCCCTCTTTTTTTACCATAGAGGCGATAATTGCCGGAGTAGTCCTTTTTGTTCCCGGACGTAGCACTATTAAAAGCGCATTTATCGCCCTTCGCCATGGGCATACCAATATGGACACCCTTGTTTCGATAAGCGCCTTTGTATCCTGGCTTACGGCTATACTGGGAGCTGCGGGTATCCAGGAAATCTCCTTCGGATCAATTTCGGCCATGATAGTAGCTTTTCATTTGGGAGGTCGCTACATCGAAGCCCGGCTTAAGCATAGAGCCGCTCAGGATGTTCGCTCCCTGCTGGATGTGCAGGCCCGTAATGCCCGCCTGCGTACGGACGCCGGAATCGAAGAGGTTCCTATTGAAGCGGTTAAACCTGGAGCACATGTAATGGTGCGTACAGGAGAAAAAATTCCCCTGGATGGAAAAATTATCGAAGGTTCGGCCCTGGTAGATGAATCGATGGTTACCGGCGAACCGGTTCCGTCCCCCCATGAACAAAACTCCCAGGTGATAGGCGGTACAATTGTACAGCAGGGTTCGATTACCGTGGAAGTAGAGAAGGTCGGAGAGGACACCTTTCTCTCGCAGATGATTCGACTGGTGGAAGAGGCGCAGTCCTCGAGAATCCCCCTGCAGGCCTTGGCCGATCGCATTAGCGTGTACTTTGTTCCAGCCATAATTGTAATCGCCTTACTGTCCGGAAGCCTTTGGTACCTGCTGTACCCGCAACTGCAGCCACTTCTGCAATGGGCATCTCAATACCTATTCTGGCTTTACCCCGATCCGGGAGCCCCTACGGCCGGACTATTTGTGTTTGTAACTGTGCTGGTAATCGCCTGTCCCTGCGCATTGGGCTTGGCAACCCCCATGGCATTAATTGCCGGCAGCGGAAAAGCGGCCACCCACGGTATACTGATAAAAAATGGTGAAGCCCTGCAGAATACCAAAACTCTGCGTTATCTGCTGATGGACAAAACCGGTACCATCACCCGTGGCAGACCTCAGGTAGTCGAAACTTCCCTTTCGAAGGAGGTACTGCTGCGAGTAGCCGCAATCGAGTCCCATTCTATCCATCCTCTGGCAGCGGCAGTGGTCGAGCACGCTTTTGGACAGGCCAACCCAGATCAGGCCAATTTCGATAAGACACTCCACATCGAGGGGTTAGAAGAGATAGCCGGCGAGGGGATTCACGGTCGTGTTGCGGGAGTCGAATATAAAATTGGAAAACCGCGCGACCCCGAAGCATACAAACAGCTGATGCAGCAGGGTTATACGGTAATCGAGGTAGAGTCCTCAGGCAAAGCGGCCGGATGGATAGCTATTACCGACCCGATAAAACCTGAAGCAGCTGAGGCAGTACAGAGTCTGCACCGGATGGGGATTACCACTGTTATGTTAACCGGTGATTCTTACACCACCGCCCGCAGTGTCGCAGCTAAAGTTGGAATTGATGAGGTGATTGCGGAGGTGAGCCCTGATTGCAAAGCCGAGATGGTCCGCCATTACCGCAGTATGGGTGCTCCGGTGGGAATGGTCGGCGACGGGATCAACGATGCAGCTGCCCTTAAAACCGCAGATGTAGGATTTGCCGTCGGGAGCGGAACCGATCTGTCCATTGAAAGCGCAGATATAGTGCTTATGCAGGACAATTTAGCAGTTCTCAGCGGCGCCATAGAGATATCCCGTAAAACCGTGGATACTATCAAACAGAATCTCTTTTGGGCATTTTTCTACAATGTAGTAGCTCTCCCCCTGGCAGCCCTCGGTTTCCTGCATCCGGTAATAGCCGAGCTGGCAATGCTTTTCAGTTCTATCAACGTAATATTAAATTCCCTAAAAATTAGTAAAGGAGAAATCAATGCATTACAAATTCAACGTACCTGATATCTCATGTGAGCACTGTAAGAAGCGTATCGAGGCTACGCTATTAGCTCAGAATGCGGTAAGCTCGGCGGAGGTACACATAGAAGATAAAACCGTTACCGTCGACTCTGAACTTTCTTCGGACAAGTTAATCGCTCTCATCGATGAAGCCGGTTACGATGCCGAGCTGGTAAAGTAAATGGGAGATTCACTTACCAGCCGGCAAATTTCTTCTGTTCCGTAAACTCAGGGTATTTAATCTCGCGGATAAATTTGCCCTCAGAGCGCTGGATTTCGGGAAAAATAAGCCCGGTTCCCATAGGCACCTGCTCGGTTCGTTTTTCAATCTCCGGTCTTAATTCATCATCAAAACAGTACGCTTCCCTTAGTCGAATGGCTGCCTCCCGATTGCCGGAGGCTTTTATATCCCCCACCCTGCCTAACAATTGTTCTACTGCTGTGCAGGTCTGCTGCAGATTGAGCTCGAACTTATTCTTTCCATCCTCCTGCAGTATGTACAGCGCCCCCTGCTCTTTAAGATAATGAAAGATTATATTACGGGCGATATTGTGTGCCTGTTCCGCTTTAAATTTCAGCGCAGTAATCATCGAAATTACCATACCATATTGGCCGGCATCTGCAATCTGCTGTGGAATAATTCCCGCATCCACCGCCTGTTGACCTGCCCACATACCAAACAGTTCAGCTCGTGCCTCTTCCAAAATACTGTATTCATCTTTCAGATATACCGCAGCTTGTTCCGGGTGGTCCGGATCCTGCATGCCGGTGGTATGGCCAATCTCATGCAGGGTCGCATGAATCTGGTTACCGTAAAACAGGGAATCCCTGTAGGCTTTCCTTATATTCCGGGGCAGAAACTCAGAGGCCATTATATCACCCCGTACCGCCTGTACCGCTTCTCCGGTATTCTTATACACCATATTTACCGTTCCGATGTGTTTCCCAACCCACTCGTCATTGGGAAGACTCTGTGCCAACACGGTTAAGGGACTGCCCACATAATCACCGGCCCAATTCCAGACATCGACAAACTTTAACCTTGGAAGTTGCTCAGGATCTATTTCATTCCGTCTCCAGCGCCATGGGGCGTTCCGTTCCAACTGCGGAACAAGCTCAACGAAGCGCTGAAGCAATGTATCCATCTCGGTATTACGGCTTAATACTCCCGCACATGCGGCCCCCTTCGCATTCTGCCACCCATCCAAGTAGACTTCTAACGCTGTAGAGATAATTATATCTATTGAACTTGAATGCCGTATCCAATGATAATCCGACAACCGGCGGGCCTCATCGCTGCCGGTGTGCAGCTCTTCGATTTTTGCATCCAGATACAAGCTGAACTCCGGATCCTCTGCCCACTCCCTTGCTGCAGTAAGATGGGTCGCCGCCCGTCGGCAGGCGTCTCGGAACAGCTCTTCATTCCGCACTGCTACAAAAGAATCCTGATCCCTCAGGACTACCGTATTTACCTTAGACCCATCCGGCCCTAGCTCCTTGAGTTGAGCTTCGGTCATGTCTTCGGGATAGAATTCGACTCGCTTAGGAAATTCCACTGCATCAAACAAAAAAGCTTTAAAACGGTCAAGACAATTCGTCTCACCTGCCTGGCGAGCAGCATCCTCAACGGACTGATATGCTACCTGCAGCTGATGGTTCTTCCGCGGGACATCCGTCCAAGGACCATTCTGAAGATGCAGCACCGTATTATAGTCATCCAGCCTTTGCTGTTCTTCAGCGCTCAGAAACGTTCGAATTTTCCGCAAAAAGGCGGCAATCTGAGGAGTATCTTGAAAGCATTGCTGAACAAAAATATGGTTCATCTCATCGGCGGCCCGGTTTAAATGGCCGATCAGCTGCAGCTGATTCCCGGTCAACTTTCCAAGAGGAACCTCCACTTTTATAATGCCGGCACGTCTTTGGGGTTCTCCCTTCTGTTTATACGGCACAAACACCGGTGTATAAGCCATTAATCGTCCTCCACTATTTTCTTCCGAAGCACAATATGGTCCTTCTCTGTACCCCGAAGATACTGCTTCTGAATCTCATCAAAGTTTATCTGAAGCAGTTGTAGTACTTCTGCAATTTCAAATTTTCGCACAATGACAGGAACAAAACTCCGTTTTACCCTTTTTAGATTTTGGCCGAACTGTCCTGAAACCAAAACCTGTACTCCAAAGGGCCTTAGCAGGCCCCCAATATTCTGAGCCTTCTCAGGATCTCCATGGCTTTCTTCATGTGCTTTCTCTTCAGGTGCGGTATTTACAACACTTCGTAAAAAAGTAACTGAATCAGATTTCAGCTCATATAAATCGTAGCGCCCCGCATCGCCAAAGTGACGGTCTATAAGGCGCTGTCCCTCGTCGGTAGCACAGGCAATTATGAAATCATTCATCTCAACCCCTTGTAACATCAAATTATATAACTCATGCACTTTCAAAAATCGAAGATTTTTGAAATGCAAAGGTCTTTAGTATTTATTATTATAAATATAACCCTATATTTAAAGCCTCTCAAAATGCCAATTTTGAGGGGCCCTCAACTAATGCTATATTAGCAGCTCACAAAGATCTGTGCCAAAGGCACTATCAATACGGCATATTAAAATTTAAATGAATTTGCGACAGAAGAATTTTAGGCTATAATTAATGTAAGTAAAGATAAATTTCTGTAGGGGGAATTGTATGGAAAATGTAAAGGACATTCTTAAGCACAAGGGCAATCATGTATGGGCGGTAAAACCTAACACAAAAGTACTGGAAGCACTCAAACTTATGACCGAGAAAAACATCGGGGCTATTTTGGTCGTAAATGACAAAGAAGAACTGAAGGGTATTTTCTCGGAACGTGACTACGCACGCTACGCTGCGAATTCAAAAGAGGGCGAAGAATGCCCTTGGAACCACCCGGTCTCTCAGCTTATGACAACCGAAGTACTGTATGTTACAGAGGATAAAAGTGTCGACTACTGCATGGGCATAATGACCAGCAAACGGCTGCGCCACATACCGGTCATGCAAAACAATAAAGTTATAGGTATGATTTCAATCGGAGACATCGTAAAGGCGGAGCTTGGAAAAAAAGATTTTATTATCGACCAGATGGAGCATTACGTCTGGGATAATGCCTAAACACTCAATTTTCTAAACTACGCCTGTTTTTTGAATCGGACAATACTGATGCCGAGGACAAGAATCCCAAATATCAAGAGCAGCAGGGTTTCATCCCATAAGGTTGACAACCCTGCGCCCTTTAAATAGATTCCCCGGATGATCACAAAATAGTACCGCAACGGCAGGGCGTAGGTTAGATATTGTATCACCCGGGGCATGTTCTCTATCGGGAAGGCAAAGCCCGATAAAAAGATCATTGGGAGCATCACAAAAAAAAGAGCACTCATCATTGCCTGCTGCTGGTTTTTCGAAACAGTGGAAACAAGCAAACCCAGTCCTAGGGTCGTCAGAAGGAAGCAGGCAGAAAGCAGAACCAGCAGCAAAGTGCTGCCGGCCGGTGCTAGGCCGAACAGCAGCCGGGTTGCCCCAAGTACAAGAAAAACATCAACCATTCCAATCAAAGCAAAGGGCACCAGCTTTCCAATAATCAGTTGGATCGGTTTAATAGGGGTAACGTTTAGATGCTCTAATGTGCCCTGCTCTTTCTCTTTCACTATTGCCAGTGAAGTGAGAATCATGGTAGTGACCATCAACAACAAAGCCAAAATCCCCGGAACCATAAAGTTGCGGCTTTTAAGTTCGGGGTTGTACCATACCCGCGGATCTACTTCGATTGGAATTGCGGTAGCTGTCATCCGGCCGGGCTGCCGGTCAACTGTTTGCAATTTCTCCAGTTGTATCTCCGCCGAAAACCTGCTCACAATGATATCTGCATAGTTGAGTGCGATGGTAGCGGTATTGGCATCGGCACCATCGACAAGCAGTTGAAGCGGGACCTTCTCGCCCCGCCTCAGATCAGTCTGAAAGTTCGGCGGAATCACCAGTGCAGCCACTATCCGGCCTTGATTTATGTTTTCGTCAATCAGTTCGGGTGATAAGAAGCGAGCTTCCTCGGAAAAATAGCCGGATTGCACAAATTTATCAACCAGTTGACGGCTTTCCACGCTGTTATCATAATCAATTACTGCCAAAGGTATACTGTCTACATCCAGGTTAGCCGCATATCCGAGCAGTAATAACTGCAGAATAGGTGCCACAAAGACGATCGGCAGCATTTTCTTATCCCGTCGGAGTTGAGCAAATTCTTTTCTCAGAAAATGTCCTATAATACTCATGCCAATCCACCTTTCTTCATTCTCACCGCACTTATCGTGAGCATAACCGCCGACAGCAGTACCAAAGCACCAGATTCAAACCAGAACACATGCAAAGGCGCCCCCTTCAGCATTATCCCCCTCAAGGCAACCAGATAATAGCGGGCCGGAATTATGTAAGTAACCACCTGCACAAACACCGGCATATTTCGGATGGGAAAAATAAACCCCGAAAGTATAAAGGTGGGCAGCAGAGTGATAATAGTTGCCAGCATAAAAGCCACTTGCTGTGAATCTGCGATAGTCGAAATCAGCAGGCCTAAAGTGAGACAACTAAGCAGAAATAGAAAGGTCATCAGCATCAGAGCCCAGAAACTTCCCTGTATGTGAATGTCGAAAAAATAGCTGCCGGCCATTAGCACCATCAGGGCGATGACCAATGAAAGCAGGGTATAGGGTATAGTTTTGCCGACTATCAACTGAACCGGATGAATCGGGGCTACTATCAGCTGCTCCATCGTTCCGTGCTCCTTTTCCCGCACTATCGACATGGCGGTAGAGATAACCGCCGTAACCACCAGTATCAGGGCAATCAATCCCGGAATCAGATACACGGGGCTTCTCAATTCTGGGTTAAACCACACCCTGGGTTTGAAATCGATTCCCCCAGCTTGAAGCTCGCCGGCCCCGCGTGCTTCAAGCAGTTCTACAGATGCATCCTGCACAATGCGCTGCACATATCCCATTGCAGTGGCGCCGATGTTCGAATTGGTACCGTCAATGAGTATCTGCAGCCTGGCTGTCTCTCCTCTGCCTATCGCCCGCGAATATCCTCTGGGATACACCACCACACACTGAACCCCCTGCGCCTCGAACAGAGCATCTACATCGCTTAATCGATCAATATAACCCATCCAGTCGAAATATTCGGTAGCAGTAAACTTCTGCACCAGACTGCGGCTTAAGCTGCTGCGGTCATAATCCACAGCTCCGAGTTTGATGTGTTTCACATCCAGACTTATGGCATAGCCGAACATCAGCAGTAGGAACAGCGGTATAAACACCAGCACTCCCAGGGTACGCGGATCGCGGACAATCTGACGAAACTCTTTTTTGGTTATGGGAAGAATATTATTCACTCCAGGCCCCCAGCAGTTTATCCCCGGGCGACCGGCTTTCGCGGGTCTGTTCAATCAGTCCGATGAACACATCTTCCAGACCCGGCTGAATTGGTTGAATTGAGCCAACCTGGAGTCCCGCTTTCTCGAGTTTGGCCCGGATCAGTTCGGCAGGAAAATTTCCATGCAGATGAACTCGTGTACCGAAAAGCGACACATCTACCACCTAG
>Ga0209925_1000781_pt1 | contig 16132 bp, 20 predicted proteins | sample SalPonR2_A_D1_MG_FD_185702 | JGI IMG/M metagenome (GOLD analysis project Ga0209925, IMG submission 185702) | Salt pond soil microbial communities from South San Francisco under conditions of wetland restoration - Salt Pond MetaG R2_A_D1_MG... ...
CGTGCGGCGACAAGTCCTGGCGGGTGTCACCATCTTGTTCAGCGGCGTCCTACCACGGAATGTAGACCCCCGGCGGAGTGACTTGGGCTACATGGCCCTTTCCCTAGGGGCACGCATTGTCGAGGACTTCAGCCCCACGGTCACCCACCTGGTCGCAGAGAACGCCAGCACAGAGAAAGTCTTCCGGGCCAGGCGGCAGGGCGGTTTGTGGATAGTGGCCCGCACGTGGTTGCAGCTGTCGTTTTTCCACTGCGATCGAAAGGATGAAGCGGGCCACGTGCTGTCAGGATGTATGTCGACGGTCGTGCCAAGTAGAAAAAAGGGCGTCAAGGAGACGCTGCCAGTCTCTGGGGGGGATGGGTGTGAGCCGGGTGGTGAGCCACAGGAAGCCAAAGAGCAGAGGTTCGACAACAAGAGCGACGAGGACAACGAAAGAATGAGTAAACGCCCGAAAGGTGCAGCGGAAAAAATGGAACATGCTGATGGAGATGGGGAGGATGCGACCGCGGAGGACCTCGTTGCGGCGCTTGAGGACGAGCTAGGATGATTGAAAAATCAAAAAGTGACTTGAATGTAGAAAGAAAGAAAATCAAATATGCATCTTATTTCTTTTTCGTACGTCTGATGAGGAGGAGAAGGAGATGCAACGGCGGACGGACTCCCCCGGAGGATCTCTTTCCGGCATTTAAGGACGAAGTAGCACGACTGCAAAATAAAGAAAATACCTGAATGTAGGAAATACATTTTGAAATCGATGGGATATACGTTAAATTGTTTTTGTACACCTGCCAGTGAAGGGTTTTGCGGAAGTTGCAACTGGGGAGAGAGGGGAGGTTTTGTAGTGAAATGTCGTCCCTAAGCAGTTCACGCTCTGATTGCTTCATGCGTGTATGACACATATTTGGAGGCCGCATTGCTCTACTTAATTTGTCAGCGTCAATTTATTACAGTTGGCGTCGACAGGCTAATTTTCCTCCGTTGCCTGTGTTTTTATCCTCCTAGGCAACATCGCCGCCTCGGACGTATGCTGTGGCATGTACACAGAGTTATCACCTCATCTGTCATCGCTTCAGTACAGGATGCCTTCCATAGGGGCTTGGAGTTAATATGAAGGGAATCAGCGGTCCGACAACAGGAGGAAGGGATGAGTAAAATTAGCTATGGAACCGCTGAGAAAGAGGATGCGGCCGGACCGCTCCTGGCCATAATCTACAGTGATTTTGACAATACTATTGGGCCCACGATCCGCTGTCAGACGCCCGACGGGTGCGTTCTCTCACATTTCTAGCCTTTTCCTAGTCCGCACGTGTTACGCCACTAACCCACTTGATGTCCTTTTTGTGTCCGTACAGCTTCCTTTCTCAAGAGGTCTTCGATAGCATCTCAGACTATGTCATCACAGGACGGCAACTGTATGGAAAGACCATCGCTGTGACGGTTTCTGACCTGCAAATAGTTGGATTCCCCTTGTGCATTGAGAACGAAAAGGTGCGTGAAGTGAATTGGTCGAGATGGAGTCGGAAATTCTTTGGGTCATGCTGGTGTGACACGTGCCGCTCTCTCATGGAAGCTCAGCAGCCATAAAGTCAACTTCTTGCAATGATTGCCATATTTTCCCCTGTGTCTTCCGTGACATGCACTCATATGATTCACACGTTCCTTCGATGGCTCGCCTCCTCTTGGTACAGTATCCCCGTAACACCTTCCTCTTCAACGTCAGCTTTGTTCTGGATGCCCGGAGCGACCCCGCTCCTTACGAGCCCATCCTCCGCAAGGTGGCTCTGACTCTTTATAGCCTAGAGGAAGACAGGGAGTTCATCTCCAGGCCCGAGACAAGATGGCAGCTACACCGCATGCTGCACCGGATCCTGGAGGATTTGAACGCCCGCAAGGAGTGTCTTCTCATATTGGACGATGCGAACTTGTTGTCTCTGAAGCTGGTTCACGTCGTGCAGGTAGGTACAATGAGCCGCGGTGCTGAGAAGGGGGGTAGCAAAGGGCCTGTCTGAAGGATTGTACCTGTTGTCGGGTGGCCCGCCCTCGTTTCGCTCACTTTTTGCCATTCACCGTCGCCTTCTCTGGCTCTCTGTGCTGCGCTGATCCCTTGTATCTTGCGTCTCCTTCTTCTACTCCCATCCAAAGGAGCCTCCTGTCGTCGGCGATCACCAAGTGCCGGTCTTCCTGCGCGATGCGGCGGTCCTTAAGAATCTAGATTGGGATTTGGCCTTGCGTCACATTATCCCCCACATCGATGGGATCAAGTATGCGAAGCGACTGGCAATGGACGCGGAGGTGAGGGAGGGCGAGGGGCAGGGATAGAAGAGGGACGGAATGAGTGAAGGAGGCGTGAAGCGAAGCGCCAACAATTTTCGAGAAGAATGGAGCGAAGCAGGCGAAGTGGAAAGGAGTGAGCTAACGAGACGGGTTGAAGTAGGTTCTGTGAAGCGATGACGGAGCAGGTCAAAAGGGCTCATGTGGGACAGATGGGCCTGTGAACGACCCATAGATATAATGCGCAGATATGTAGTCATATTTATCGATGCAACGCGGTCACTTGTTTTGAGCGCATTGTTACTTGTTGACGGCTAATAACTTTATCCGACTGCCTACCTCCCCCTAGATGGACGTGGATTGTGTCAAGGCCGCCTTGCGAACCCTGGTCCACTACGACTTGATCGCCCTGGTGGATATATTCAAATTCTCCAACGTCTACGTGATAAGTGGCACGGAGGCCGCAGCCTTCCGCGAGTTTATGGACAGCCCCGCCATGCTTGAGGAATGTAGGAAGTTTGTCTGCTATCCTCCAGCATGCACGTCATCACAGGCTCTTCCACCTCATACTCCCACGAGCACCCCGGCTACGACTGGCCATTGCACTGATTCTCCGACCATTGCATCCCAATCAGTCATGGAGGACAGGATGGGTGCGGGCGAGAGAATGACAGGAGGGGCACGGCCTGGAGAAGAGGACGAAGCCTCACCCCTGTTGACAAGTGATGAAGACTTGATAAATTTGTACAGGGCTTTCGGACCTCACCTAACACTGGCAGACATTATCAGCGCGCGTAAACAGAAAATGCGTGCGGTGGACGCCCGTAGACTTGTGACTTTCGGTGTCGTCTATGGTTTCTTAAGACGTGTGCATCGATATCCAGTTTATCTGCCGGCGTCAAAGGAATCGAACCAGCCGCCTGGACCGATCAGAAACGGACAACGCACGCAAGATGGGACACTGGGGAGGGGGGGAGGGAAAAAATATGGAACCAAATTGACATCACAGAGGTCCTCCATCTCTAAAGAGGATGCTGGCAAGACCGTGAACAACAAGTCGAATGAACATAAGCAGCGCTCGACTCAAAAGTACCCATTGTCATTGGTGAAACAGGTCCAGTCCGTTTTTGACGGGACGCGAACGTTGGATGAGGCATGCGTAAAGTTTATGAGGCCTTTTCAGGAGCTGAAGGACATCGCCCTCAGTTCCGAGGGAGGGGAGGTTGTAATTCTGTATAAGTAACCCTAACAGACTGTAGGAATTGGCATCCAAAACGAATGACCTGGAAACCTTGTGTTGACCGTAAGACCTACTCTTCGAGATTCTCTTTTTGAGGCGCGTGCTTTGTGGCTTCGTCAAGCGCGGAAAAAGTTGCCTCATGTTCCCGCTCTCCACGGGTTGCGCGGAAGGCCGGTGCGAGAAACAGCGACGGGCTTACTTGCCTCAGCGTTTCATGACCTCTAGCTTTTGGTAGAGAGACAGTCGCGTGCGCTCTTCGCCTTCACACTTGTCTTCACTGGATGCATCTTTGAAAGTAAAATTTCTTTCTCAACAGCTGTCAGTGTGGTAATCGCTTCAACAACAAGTGCTGTGACGCGCTTCATAACTCGACCTGCCGACGGATGATAACCCCACTTTTTCTAATCAAGTCGAAGTGATGCCTTACATTTTCTCATGCACTCCCCCCCCTTTGCCTTTCAAGCACGACCAGGATGAAACAGCTTCAGACACTTGTGCGGCAAGGGCGAAAAGTTCTTGCCAACATGTATCTACGTGAGATCCTGACGACGCGAGACACGTGCTTCTTCTTCCAACCGCCATCAATGAACTCTGAGACCGTGCTGCAGATGAAACAAAAATTCCGCGCTCAGACAGGCCTTACCTGGCGATCTTTCTCGCCTGCAGTGTCTCAGCACTATCTGAAAGACAGCCCTTACAAGGCATTAATTCGACTTCTGCAAGGACCCATGATTGTGGCGTACCCGGAAGAGATTGCGGACCGTGCCATTCCTACTCGTGCAGTCCTTGGACTTGCGAAAGAATTCAATTTAGGTATACTCGGAGCCAAATGGCAAAATAACTTTCTATCAGCGGCAGATCTGAAAGAACTGAAAGCAGAGGGTGTGTACAGGGGGGAGGTTCTGGGATTGTTCGCAACCTATCAGCGAGAAGTAGTCCAAGCCCTTAATATGCACCACGAGAAAGAGAGGGGAATACAAACGAAGGTGGAAGAGGGAGGAGGTGGAAACAGGGGGGCAAATTGAAATGCATCCTTGACTAAACAAATATTACATGAACTAAATAAACCTCATGGCGAGTCTTTGCAGAAATCGAACGCCGCATCTTTAGCTCGCAGCATTTTAGTTCAAGATTGTTTGTTATCTATGTCTATTTGTTATTTATGTCTATTCCCCTGCACATTAGAAACTGTAAATGCCCTTATGTTTTTCGCCCCTACCGCGTCTAAGATGTGATAAGCGTGACGGGGGCCTTGTATCAACAAACGGAGGGCATGGTTATCTGTGGTCGAAAGCGCGAGAACTAGATACGGATTGTGACAATGCCGAATTTGCGCCACGGAGTACTGGCAAACATCACCATGGGCTAGCAGGCCTGACTGATGTCCAATATCATGGCAACTATCATTTCCGTAGCCTCCCCTCAGGACAACATGTAAGCAAAGGTGACTTTGTTGCTCGGTACAAGATTTTGGAAAAGACAGTCACAGCAGTAATAAATGGCGAATGATGTACTGGTGAAGGAAGAGTGTTCAGCATACGTCATGTGCTGCGATGTCATCTTTTGGATCGCCTTGATGTTTTCATTGAGGGGGCTACGTTTTGGAATGCCATTGCAAGGGACATCTTTTACGTGTCTGATAGAATAAAGCTAAAAGCTGTAAGAGTGCAGTATAACGTTATATTTCCATATTTCCATAGCCTAGGATGACACCAGCGGTCCGCTCTCATTCCATCAATAAAGTTGAGGAACTGAAGGAGATGAATATATAATATAGAAAATAATCAGCTATCAAGCAACAGTTCTTTTTGGTATGATGCATGTACACATGTATTAAAAAGAGGATAGGTGAGGGTAAGGGTTGGAAATATCGAACCAAGAGCCTCTGTCTGTACTACACAAGTCAGACAACAATTATTTCCGGTGTGGCTCAGTGAGTTGATACCGCGCCCCTTATGGGCTGTCTGGGGAAAGCCATCAGTCTCCTCTGTCGCGAATGTAGCAAATACATGGACAGTGAATTCTATACAACAATGAGAGCACTAAAAAAATTAACGCGGAATATGTCATGTACGAAAGGGTACAGGCTAAAGGGGTCTTGTAGTGTCCCGACCTTGGGGGATTTCCTTCCGGCGACGCTCGGTCTTTTCCGGTTGTATTTCTTGTTCTAGAAGGGAAGCATGGGCTTTCACATTCTAGACTGTCGTGTTGTCCGCTTCACATGAGATCATATTGTTTCCGAGGAGCTGTTCTCTTATGTTATGTTCTCAAATAATGTTTTCCCAGGCTTTCACGCCCCGTAACATTCCATGGAAAACAAACAAAAGAAGGCTTATTCAACATCAACCTCCTGCCGTTGTACATGTCCTTTCCACAACTTCTGCAATATCTGATCTTGTTCAGATACATCTCCGCTCCACACCCATGGTGACAATATCACATCTGCCCTATTACAGGAAAGAAACCACAAGTCAACATGATGCGCCAATCGTGCCGCTCACTTGGCCATGCTGGCCGCGCAGTTACATCTGCTTATTCTTATCGAACGACTCAGCCTGCTCTTCCGGTACGCTGTCTCAGCAGTCGAGCCACACGCTCCGTAGCTCCGCGGGGCAGTGGGAACAGGCATGGACAGGTTGTGTCTCGTGGACCTGGCGGCCCTCCATGGGCCAATTTAGGTCGAATTTTTGATGACATGGGCATGGAGGTGTTCAATGACCCTTTCTTTCGTCCCTTCTTTGCTCGCGGCCCTGGAGGGGCAATGGAAGCGGCCGAGGTTGCTATGGGCTTAGACATTGCAGAGACGGAGAAGGAGTATATTGTAAAGGCAGAACTACCAGGAGTGAAAAAAGAAGATGTGAAAGTTACCTTCCATGACGGAGTTCTCAATATCTCCGCGGAGCGTAAGCAGGAAGCAGCCGGCGAGGATGAGCATCATCGTCAACATTATTCTGACTTTGCGTACGGCAAGGTGTCCCGCTCTTTACGCGTGCCAGACGCGGCCGAGAAGGATCATGTAGACGCTCATTTGGAGGACGGAGTGCTTACAGTAAAGGTTAAGAAGGGGGAGGATTCGAAGCCTCAGGATATCCCTATTAAGTGAAGTTGAAACACGAAGAATTTGAAGACCGCAAAGACGATGCTTTGGAGTTAAATAAACAAAACGCAGAGAAAGAGTGCGATTTCACGTGGAAAATGGCGGCCACTGTAATACCGCTTATTGTCAACGAGCGAAGGGCCTTCACACAGGAAAAAATCGTAGAACATCAAAGCTGATTATCAATACTTGATTAACTAATAAGGGTTGCGGAGAAAAAATTGAAGGGTCTGGCGCAGGCGAAGGCAGAAAATGTGCGCTTGATATTCTAAGCCGAACCGTATGTAGCAGATTGGGAAACGAACTCAATATTGAGTTTTTTCCACGGAGGAGAATTTAAAAAAATTTAGTATGGTATCTAAACGAGATAAATTCGGACCGTATGCAACTTTTTTGATTTTTCCGTGCTTGCGGCCGGAATGTATGTACATTTGTGTAACGATCATCCTCTCTCCCTTGTTAGCTTCACGCCAACGTGCCTCGCTTGCTCACTCCCCCTTCACAATTTTAACCACTGCGCCAATGGGTCACATTTTCCATTCCTCTTGCTTGGCGAAAATTCAGTCCTATTGATCGGATGCCCCGAATCGAGAGAGACAAGCTCATGTGCGCACGCTTTGATTGAGACCAAAAACAACAATGCTATCTTCATGGCGAGGGCTATCCATATCCCCTCGGAAGGAGGAATGGAACAACGATGCTTTAATTTCGTACCCTTTATGGATGATGAGATATGACTCGAGTTCCCTCGCGGCTGAGCCAAATGTAACGATGTAGTCGGGAAGCGAAGGGGAAGAGATCGGGGGTGATGAGGAATCTGCCTCCCGCTCTATGCGACAGTCGTCGCCGTCGTCGCTTTTAGCATTTACATATGGACTGATGCCTCTTGAGGCGCCGTTGATGACGTTAGAGTACCGCTCCATGGCGTACCCTAGGGGGTCGATGAGGAATGCTTCGGTTGGATTCGGCCTAGGCGTGTTGGGGCGGAGCACTGGCGGGCAGTCCAGATGCCTGAGGAGGAGTCGAGGAGGGGGAACGATTGATGTCGAGGGGGTTGAAGCGGAGGAGATGGAGGGGGGAAGCAGGAAAGTTGGGAAAAGGTAAGAAGAAAGGCCAAGGAAGGAGGAAGGAGCAACATTATCTGCGCAGATGGGAGGGCTTGACGACATAAAGTAGGCCGGGACGTGCAGGTGGGTAGTCCACGGCGTTGCATGGCAAGGCATGAGAAAGTCGATCACCACTTCGGGACGGCCCCTTCCGCCCCCTCCTCCTCCTCCTTCTCCCTCACTTCCCGCGTGCTGCCCCGTCACCCTCGTCGCTCCCCGCCCCATCCCTTTGGCGTCCTCCGCCAAGAGGCTGGAGAGGAATTGCATGACGTCTATCGGCCCTCTTTGGTGGATCTGGGAAAAATAAAAGGCCATCGGTGCGTGAGTGGTGGCGAGGAAGAGGATGGATAAAAGGAAGAACCGTGGTTTCCTTTCCCCCCTCCATCTCCGGGGAGCGGCGCTAATTTTGGTCTCCGCCACACCGCAAGACCGGGCAACAATTTCATGTCGGGGAAACATCATCTGCTCGGAAATGACTACACCAGCTAGAACGTGGGCAAAAGGTAGGACGGGAAGGAGGAAGCGGAACTCCTTGTGAGGGGAGAGGGAGAGGCCGAGAGGATAGGTAAGGACGACCAAGGCGAGCAGGCACAAGGCTGTAGGACGAAACTCGACCACGGAAAAGGGTGACCACACGAAGAAACGGTTTCGGCAGAGGGCGCGGCGAAGGCCGAACAGGACAAACGGAAGTTGGGTGGTAAGGACAGTGAGGGCGCCGAGGGTAAAGTACCAGTGAAAGGGGTGAGAGCCGTATTGGACAGCAACGCCAGCCACCAAGTTAATCCGCAAAAAATTGATAGGTGTGAAGACCCACTCCCATTGCGGTACAGTCGATGCAGTGGGATGGGCGCCAGGGCCTGCGTTTCTGGCCTGGTCGAGGACGGACACACGGTTGTAGCAGTAGGAGTCCAGCAGGGTGCTGACAAGCATGACCAGAACAGTCCAAAACAGTACCACCCGGAGCAAGTACTGGGGAATATCGTACAGCCGAGTACAAGAGAGCCTCCAAAAACCCAGAGGAACCCAGGCGAAAAGAGCGGTGGGGCGAACCATGATGGAGACGGTGCCCAGCACTATGGACAAGGGTTCTGTCATCCCCACGCGGGACGGAGGCAGGTACCGGGGAGATTTTCGATTTCCTCCTTCGATACTTTCCGCTCTTTCGACAAGCGCTACCCAGTGGTACACAGCGGGGACGAGAAGTGCCATTTCCAAAGAGGAAGAAAAAGTGCGCACACCGGCATACCACATGAACCAGTTGGAACACTGACAAAACAGGGCACAACGGGCAATTGTCTCGGCCCTTGCGATTGCATCGTCTCCATCACCACTACCATGCATCATGACACGCTTTGCTAGCCAGTACACATGCAAATCCGTGCTGGCCGTAAGGAAAGCTTGAACAACCATGGAGGGTCCGTAGGCCACTGCCCCGCGCGACGCTAGGTTGGTAACTTTTAGCAGGGCGTAAAAGACCGCAAAGAGCAACGGGTGGATGAACGAACGGATGCGTTCTGATTCCCATTCCCATGTCCTAGTTGTGGGTGTAGGAGAGTGAAGATTAACTCTAGTGGCAGTGCCGTAGCAATGAGAATGGGCCCTCGCCCAAACTGGCATGCGCATGGCAAGCAAGCCCATACATACTTACAGCAATCCAGATCCGAAGACTAGCTTGTGCGCCACTTCGGGACCTTGCCAGTATTCGTCCGGATTGAAGTAGGTCTTGACGGTCCAAGCATTTAAAACTCGATACGCAAAAAGGGCTAGGAATAGCAAGAACGAAGCTACGCCTGGGGAGTTCAACTTTGACATATCGGGGCTGATGAGCTGTGTCCTCGCTATAAGGGAGTTAAACGAAGGAAATTCATCCACTCTCCATCCCTGTACCAAGCAAGCGAATAAATTAGAAAGTCGTCATTATTCGCGGTGGAGAAGATGTTCGGAAAAAACACGATGTGACACGAAGACCAAGTACGAGGAATGCCTCGCGGAAACAAGGGCGTCGCGAGGGGAGGTTACCAAGGGTGTTGTCGCAATACTGTGCTTTTTGCTTTAAGATGGTACTCATAACACAGTAGTCTCCTTGCCTCTATTTCCATTTGCTTCTGTTATTGGACCTTGTCCTCTTTCCTCGTCCTGCTCTCAAAATTTATTATTGGACGCTCGGGCGCGGTCTCGCTGACGGTAAGAGTGAGCAGCTTGCCCGAGCTTGTCTCGTGGACAAGTAAGGGCAAATCTCCATAATCGTACTCCATTAAAAAACCACGAGCATGGCCAGAAGGAGCGTGAAGGATCCCAAATTGGTCGCTCTGCAGTAAGAGGATTGGCCCTGGTAAGCCTTGTCCTCTGCGCCACTCCATGGCATGGGCCAGCTGCACCACAGCATCGATAGTTGTGCCGTATTCTAGCCCTTTTTTTTGCCAGGCTACCACTTGAATGCCATCAGCAAATCGAACTCCTGCCGCATAACGGATGGGATGCAGCTCGTCTTTGTCGTCTCTGCATGCGAGAGAGGGAGGTAAAACTTTTTTGGTGTGTTTATGCCTCTTTGCGCCTTCAGAAGAAAATTGAAACGCACCTTGCCGTCGAATCAAGCACTTCACGGTATAATTTCTCCTCAGGCCCATCGTTCTGTGGGATTTCCATTCCTTTAGCGATAAAAGCTTCACCAGTTACCACCAATTTATTTCGATCAGTGTGTCGATACAAGGATGCGTAGGGGTAAAGTGCACCAAGCGTCAGGCATCGGATATCTGTTGTGCCGGCATTGGCCACAAGAATGCGCAGGTCATCTCCAGCCATACTACTTAAAAATTCTTTGCATAGGATGCCCGGGAATAGGGCCTCGTGGGTCTGATCACTGACCACGTAAAGGCGCAGGAGCGTCACGGGGGGAGGCACGTGTCGGAGAGCTGCCAAGGCTGCACGCTCCGCACAAATGCTTCCACTGATCATGCAAGGCTCAGAGTTTGTCCCACAAACATGGTTGATGTCTCCTTGACCATTTTTGTAGACGATGACTGCAACTACTCGAAACTGCGACTGGTAAGGTGGAATAAGCTTGGTGCGGTAGTTATTGATCAGTTTTAGCATATGGCAGGCTTCCGCTGCAATAGCACTGTCCCCCTCTTCCTCGTTAAGATGGATCTTAAAGTCCGGTAGCGTTGCCATTCTATTTTCTTCGTGTGATTGTCGTGTAGGGGGTTGGACAAGTCGGGGCTGTAAGGAGATCGTATGATACTGGAGCGGAACGGCTTCAACGGCTCGATGCGGGCGACACATATACGCACAAACTTTTCTATAATATTATTCTTTATGTTGTGCTTACATGGAGGTTTTACATTTTTGCATCAATCATCTCATTTTCAGGATTGAAGGCTGTCGTACACTACCATCGGAGCTCAACAGGAACCACGGTTCTTGCCAGGGTGGGTTTCGGGTCTGCGGGAGAGGACGGGAGGTTGGCCTTCAGAAATGCATCCCAGAATGATAAGAATTGCCATGTTTTTGGCGGCTGCGACCCTTAACTACGGGGATTCATTTGTCTATCAGTCAACAAGGACATTGAGCATGCGCATACCATATGAAACACCGTGGCGGCGTCACACGAAAGTACCCGTGGCCAGACCTGGGGTCCATGCTCTATCTTCCCTACGCGTCAATCAACATCTTTCCGGCACTGTCATCAGCTTGTACGAAGGAACGGGGCACCGCAAGCTTTTCGTTGATGTTGGGGTCACGCGTACGGATGTGCGTGGCAGGCACTTTCCAGTTTTTGGGATGGTTCGGCTGCAAGGACCGTATCAAAACAAGACGTACACGTATGGTCAGCAGGTGCAGGACCTGTACGTGCGGGCAGTCTTCCCAGAACCCGCACGCTTGTTCCTCAGTCTGACGCCTGTTTACAAACGGCCAGTCTCAGACGGGACGGGAGAGCCATTGCCTGTGCATCGATTGCAAGATTTGAAGGTAGGGATGCCACTCTTAAACGCGACAGTGGTAAGTCTCACAGACAACTACTGCTTCCTCGACGCCGGGGTCGTTCGGGGCCAGACAGAGGCGGAGCAGGCAAAAATGATGCATGATGGAGGCAAGGGTGGCGAGAAAGGGACGCCGCGTCGGAGATTGAGGCATCCCAAGCCCCGACCTTTGATGGGCCGGCTCTACAGGGGCGATTTGCTCGAGCAATACGCCCTGACCGACAAGTTCAGGACCGCTACCACCAAGGCGGTCCTGACCCCTGGAATGTCGCTGCCAGTGTATGTGAAAGGCGTGCATCTCGACTCCTGGCAGTACAGCTTGACCGTGGACCCGGAAATGACAGAGGAGAAGGCGGCGGCGCTCAAGGAGGAGAGGAAGGCGCAACTGAAGGCCCAAGCGTCCAAGCAGCCTGTGGACGCTCTATTGATAGGGGAGTCGCGCAAGGGCGTGATAACAAAAATACTTCCCGGAGGGGTGAAAGTGGGGATTGGTGTGAAAATCACGGGATTCGTCCCGCTAGACTCAGTATCCGAGGCCTATGGGGAAGAGATCAAGGACCTTAGCCGCGTCCTTGTGGTAGGAGGGAGGTTGCAGGTAGAGGTAGATGAAGTGTCCGACGACGGAAAGAGAATCGATTTGCGTTGCTTGGAAATATTTCCTCAGGTGGGGTCGACGAAAAAAACAGTTGGCAAGGCGGGAAAGGCCGATCAGGCATCGGGTAGACGGAAAGAGTCAGTCGGTGAAGGAGCAAAGAAGGGCGAACAAAAACGGATGTCCAATCCTTCGTATGATGATGATGACGACGATGATGACTACGGGGGTGACGAGGATGACTACGATCGGCTTGGGTACGACGACGAGTGGTAGGGGAGGCGAGGTGAGGCAAGGAAGGACAAACTACGAACATTTCATACACTACCATGAGGAAGACAAAGCGTGTAATCAAAGGGGTCCTAGAAAAATTAAAATGAAAGTATACGTGTGACTGAAAGACTTGAGAGAGAGAGATGCTCTCCACTCGTCGAGGCAGCGCGAGCCTCCTTCGCGCCAGCACAGAAAGCCCTCTGGCCAGGTATTGAACACGGCGAGCCTGGTTCTACGCGACCTTCTCTCTGTGAAAATTGCCATATCTTTTTATGGAAGCCACCATAAGGATGGGAGCTAGAAAAGGAGGGAGAAAGAATAGAGGCGAAGGCACGAGCGTGCGGGTAGGGCGCCGGTCCGACAACATGCATAGTCCTTGCTTACAAATTATCTCTGCGCGGACACTAAGACTCAGCAACGAAAGTGACACGCCTACTGCGTCCCACTCGGTCCAGGAAATTTACTCGAGACAAAAGGAATATAATGATCTAGGAAGCCTCCGTGGTTACGTTCCTAGCGCTACGATCCCTCGCTCTTGCATACCTTCACACTTTCCAGCGAGTACTCATAGTACTCAGCCTGGGGAAAGGATTTCAGGGGGCCGTGTCCCCGGGTGCTTTCCACAGTAGTGTATTCATTGTATTACTTCCCTCCAATCTACTATCACTCCTTAGCCCTTCTGCTTTACCCACACTTGTGTAGTCGACAGGCTGGACACCAAGCAGAAAGCGGCCCATGGCCGTGGGCCGACACAAACGGGTGCCGATTTACCAAGCATTTCAATTATCGAATGGCAAGATGAGGGAGAAGCTTGTCATCTGCTTTATCGTATTGGGATTTGTGTTCATTATGCAACAGGTGCTAACAAAGGTGAGAAAGCTTATGTGCCATCGGGCTTCCCCGCGCGTGAATTCGCCTCCCTTCATGAAGCGGTATTTGATTTTTTCCGGTACGAACAAAGACGCAGATTTCAGTTTCTTCTTCCGCAAAAGATAAAACAAGTAGCACTACTCTTCAAAGCTCAAATGAAGAAACGAGGCCGATTTTACATGCAACTCATGGGGAGGATGAGAAAATGGCGGCGGTAGAGATGCCCTTATTGAAAACTGGGCCGGATCCCAGCCTTCTGCCCCCACGGGCTGACCAAGATTTGCGTTCACCCGATCAGCCATGGCCTAAGCCTTTATCCTTAGCGGAGACATCGTTTTGGTTGGATTTACTGGGCAATTACACTGAGGCCGCGCCTCCAAGAAAACTGAGGATGGCGTCAGACGGGTAAGTGAATGAGACTGCGCTTGAACACTAAGTGCTCGAGTTGCCATGATTCGAGAGCCTACGACAGATAATAAACATAATCGTGCTACAACATCTCTTTCTCCCATGTGACGTTATCTTCTCGATTTCATGCCCAGGGCGGTGCCCGAGCCAGTCAACATTAAGCAATGGGTGGGACAAGGAAAATGCAAGCACGCAAGCATGTATCTGGGCCTTATTCTGGATAGATTGCGACCATGGAGTCAGGGAGGGATCACACAACGCATGATAGACGAAGCGGTTTGCATTGGGAAAAAACGCAGTGACTTTGCCTCTCTCTCGTATCAAATATTGGATGGTGAGGTATATGCCAGGGCTGAGGGCGACACTTTGAACATCGACGAATATGCGAGGCTTATCCTGGACGTGCTTCAGGTCTTAAAGCTACCGGACATGGAGTTAGGGGTTTTCAGTGGTCGCGATCTGCCGGTTATGCTTCGGCATGAAGTACATCCTATTTTCGCTTACGCCAGCGCCGAGGCCTTCAGCGAGATGCTGTTGCCTTGTCCCTGGTACGTCTTGCCGGCAGCCGAAGAGGTAGATGCACGGTCACCATCGTGGAGGCCAGATGGTCTGGAGGATTTCCGAAAAAGGCCAGGAAAGTACGTGAATGGGCCGAGGAAAAGTGGGGGAGGAGTCTCGAGGATCATGGTTATGCCCAGCCGGTCGATTTCGTAGAAGATTGTAGGAGGGAAGTGGCGTGCCAGGAGTTCTTTCTTATTTTCGCCACAACCACAGGGTTTTTTGGCGCGGAAGCCCCAATGATTTTGTGCCCTATGAGCCCGCAACCCTGAGATTTGCACCCCGCATGAAACTGGTCGAGGCAAGCCATCAATGTCCCGACCTTTTGGATGCCCACGTCAGCTCCTCCCTGTCGCTTTTAGCCTTGTTGCCTGCCGAAGAAGAGTGCCAGCTCTATTCTCGCTGGAACGTGTCGACTCCAGCAGGCATCTTGGCCGCGGAGGGATGCTCGAAAGAAACTGTCGATGAGTACCGCAGGCAGCATGAATCCGACAGGAGGACGAGTGGCGAGGCCCAGCAAGAGAGCCGATACGCCCTCAACATAGATGGAACTGGCTTTTCGGAGCGATACGCCTCCCAACTGTTAAACAATCAACTAGTGTTCAAGGTGGACACTCCTTTTTTTAATTTCTACAGCCGTTTTTTCTTACCTTACGAGCATTACGTTCCGGTCAGGTACGATCTATCAGATTTGAAAGACAAGATTTTATGGGCAAACGAAAATATTGAAGAAGCCCATCGGATCATGTCGCAAGGGGCAAGAAGAGCTCATGCAATATTCCACCCGAACGAGGTCATGTGCTACACAGGCCTTGCGTTGGCTGCCTTTGGGCGACTTCTGGCTTATGACATCCCTAAGAAGCCTAGGGAGGGTTACGACCAGTACATGTAAATACGCAATTGCAAGAGAAGGCGGCTTTGAAAGAAGCATATGGAAAAAAGTAAAAAAAGTGAGGAGCAAACCAATTTTCCACCAGTCTCTGCTTTGCGTAGCCTCATCTGTGCAGGCGTGGTAAAGAAGCAATGTATACATTTTCGCTGAAAACCAACTTGTCCTTGCGTTTAGACGACGGATATAGATACATACTGCGGCATTCTATATGTGTATATTCTTAATGTAGAGCGCGATTTCTTGGAAATCAATATTTCCTGCCTCCTTCAGTAAAAATATGCTGTAAAGCTTTTTCTTTAAATGAGAATAATTTCCCCTTCACAGATGTAACATCTAGAATATGTCTGTAATCCTTTGGTTCCTGTTCACTACAAATAGGACAGATGCCTCCTGAAGAAGTACCAAGACACGGAGAAGAGCGTCGCGGCCATACACCAGAAGAAAAGGTAGCCCCGCGGCCAAAGAAGCTCAGGCATGGTTGGTTCTCCCTCCTTGTTCATGAAATTCATCTGTTTCGTATCGACGACGACAGAGATTTGGTGTGTAAGTCTCGAGATAAAATCTCTGTGTGACTGCCCCCTCGATGCCTCCCCCCACCTACCCCGTACACGCCCGTCAGAAACTGAAGCGGCACGAACATGGTCGTGACGACAGTGAGCGTGTACAACACCTCGTTGGTGCGTTGGTCCTACATTTGGAGGGAAAGGTGTGCAACTTGTGAATTCAGGAAGTCATAGGGGAGAAAGCAGCCAACAAAGGCAGGGTCAATGTGACGATCGATTGCACGCCTGAGCCCAGGGCGACCTGATGAGTCCCAAGCGCAGCCTTCCCTTTTCCCTTCCCCC
>Ga0209925_1000782_pt1 | contig 16124 bp, 16 predicted proteins | sample SalPonR2_A_D1_MG_FD_185702 | JGI IMG/M metagenome (GOLD analysis project Ga0209925, IMG submission 185702) | Salt pond soil microbial communities from South San Francisco under conditions of wetland restoration - Salt Pond MetaG R2_A_D1_MG... ...
GGAGGCCCCGAATCCGGGAAAAAATTGGGGGATTTGGAGCTTGGAGGGGGGAAGGTAGTCCTTACTTTGGTGGTGACGAGGCCTGAGGAGGGATTGAAGGAGGGAGGGAAGGAGGGAAAGCGGAAGGTAGTGTCCGCAGATGTTTTGGCTGCAAAAGCAAAGATGAAGAAAGACAAGCCACGCCGAGGAGGAACGCACACCTTGTTCTCGGAGGGGCACCTGGATGAAGCGCAGACGAAAGGGAACAGGTACTACGGGGGTGGATCGACGTATTTTGAGGCGGCGATAGACGAAGAGGCAGAGAAGGGAGAGAAGGAAGGGACGGTAACGGAGGGGAAAGGCGTAGGAAAAGGGAAGAAGGGAGGTGTTGAGAACAGAAGAGGGAAGGGCGAGGAGACCAGTGACGTTGGCGGCGAGGGACAGGAAGAACAGGATAAGGATAAAAAGGAGGACCTTGAGAAAGAGGTGTTTAATGACGACGAGGAGGAGGAAGAAGAGGAGGAAGAGGAGGAGGAAGAGGAGGAGGAGGAGGAGGAGGAGGAGGAGGAGGAAGAAGAGGAGGAAGAGGAGGAGGAGGAGGAGGAGGAGGAGGAGGAAGACGAAGAGGATGAGCTGGAGGAAGAGGAGAAGGACGACGAGGAGGACGAGGAAGAGGAGGAAGAGGAGGACGACGAGGATGATGATGATGAGGAGGAGGAGGATGAAGAGGGCGATGAGGAGGATGAGGACGATGAGGAGGAGGATGGGGAGGAGGAGGACGATTAGGGATGATCCAGTCCTATTCTCACGGACACGAAAAAGTACCAAGCAAGCAAAGCGGCAAGAAAAGAAACTCCGAGGAGTTTCACTCGACTCACGACTTCCAATGTCATTTCTTTCCAATTCTTGTGAGAAAAACAACCTTGCTCGCCTGCGCACGCTGATTTTTATATGTAAAGTGTTTGAGCTCGAGTGAACACCGTCTGGAACTAGCCTTAGCCGTCTCCGTTACGCCAAATCGTCCTTTCCTCCATCTCTCCCCCTCCCATCTTCAAATTTCCGTCGTTATCCTTATGTTGGTTCATATCAGCCGCTGAAAAACGTATATACGACAGGCTGAACCTTGGCTGACGCGATGGGAAAGCAGTGCAAAGGGATCAGTGTCATCGACTTTTGTACCGGGCTAATCTGCAATCACAGTTGTGAAAAGCGTTATCATGGAATGGCTCACTTTCCTTGAGAATAGGAAGCATGTAGGACCGACAGAACAGGCAAGGTGAAGAGAGGAGCTTACCCTGAAAAGGACCCTGGTTAATACCCCGAGGCGGAAGCCGCATTCACCTTGGAAGGCGCGTCAAACGCCGAGGTATACCCGCCTTTCCTGGCCAAGGGGGAGGTGCTCTTCTCTCCCACACACGCAGCAGGGGCCAACGATTCCACGACAGAAGCTGTCTCGGCCGCGGGGGGCGGAGGCACGATAAAATCCAGGACCCGCACGCCCAACCCCCCCACGATCGGAACATAACTCGCCACCGGCTTCGCCACGTGTGTGACGGTGCCTTCCACCAAGCTCCAAATGATCCCGCTGTTCTTCTTGGCCGCCGAAGCTGGCTCTCGTCCCTCCCTGTCCTCCAAGGCCCCCCCAGAGGGCGCCTTGCCCGTCATCTTCTTCTTCAGACTGAGCGCAGACTGAAGCATCTGGTCCTTGGTTTGGTCGATTCCCATGTCGATCGTCGAGATCAGGCCCGCCACCACGTGATCCAGGCGGGAGAGATTCGAGACGAGGGGCGCGTCGCCCGCGGCGGGCACGGAGATGACACGGCTCAACACCCTCTCGACCACGCACTCTCCCACCGCCGGGCCCAGGCCGAGCATGGGCAGGTGCTTGACCCGTCTGTACACCCGCTTGCTCAAATCGTAGTAGAATCCCCCCCGCATGTACCAAGGCCGTGGGCCCGAGAAATATTGCGCTACTTGCTCCAGCGGACCGTCGCCAGAGACAGCGCCGTGGCCACTCCGGTTTCCCGCCCCGCCCAATCCACTCGTTAGGATGGGGGCAAATCGGGCTGCCAGGCAGATTTCTCCACACACTTCGCCGTCGCGTTCCAGTTCGAACCAGGAGGCCTCCAGGACATTATGAGCGAAGGAGTCGGCGGGGACTAGGGTTGGAAGGGAGAAGGGCAGAGAGAAAGAGGTTAGGAAGCATCAGAATGTGCTCCTCATGGCTTCAAACAAGATGTGACATGATAATAATTATAGCTATGCCAGGGTTGACAAGCAGGAGGATAATAGTATGATGTGCATGATAGTCAAGCGATGCCATGACTAAATACACTTTCACCGGGCGAATGAAGGGCCAACACCCACCAATACCTACTCACATGTAAGGCTACCGAGCTCCTCATCCTTGACATTGTATTTTTCCATGACTGTTATTTCGACCATATCGTTTCGAGCCATGCCTGCGGTGGACACCCACATGTCGTCATATACAGGGTCCTCGCAATCCTCCACTTCCTTTGTCCGGTGCTCATCGCCTCCATACCGTATCACCACGTAGGTATCCGGCTTTCCAAGCATTTCCAATGACTGGATGCCTTTTGCAGCTAGCACTGTGAGGTTCAAGAAATCGGGCAATTTGCATGAAAGGGTGACAATCGCACAATCTGTACAGAGCGAAGTCGCCAAAAGATGACGAACGATATCCTGTCATTCTGGGTAATATCTACCTCACGCGTCGTACACTAAGACTCCGCACTTTCATGGTCATTTCAGTATACTGCCTCATGAATTTACAACGATAACCTTGATCGTTGCTCATCTCATTTATGCACCGGTAGGGATTAAGATTGCCAACCCCGCGCCATCTGTGCTGTCCTTACCTTGAATGTTCACGACGCCAGGATGAATGATACCGCGGTCCATTTTAGCTGTCCCGCTCGTAACAATCGATAAGTCGGTGACTTTCTCCTGAACATGGTCCATTGGCATCCTGTGCCAAGTGCCTGTTAACATTTTGAGCGCCCCAGTGTCAGCGATGATGCGAACTAGACGGGCAATCACTTTGAATCATAAGACGAATTGGGAAGCCACCTCACCGTTAACAACTGCGCCTTTCGTACATAATAACAACGTTTAGAAAGATTATTTAAGTCATCCAAACGACTCATTTCAACCATGGAGGACGCCAGCGAGGGGTTCAATGCGCAGCAAGAGGGGAAGCGAGACGAAATATGGGCGCGGAGGCTCAGACGTTTCCCGGCCGTTGAAGAAGAACAAGTAACGGCTCATCAACCGTCAACCTCCCCGGCCATATCAGTCTTCTGCAACGCGCTACACGATGCGCGAATGGATCGAATGGAGAGAGCAGGTGCACGAATGCTAACATACAAGACCGGTGCATGCTTGCCGTCGAAAGCCGCTCAAGACTCCTGTACATACCTCGTGCCGTCGTTTGATGAGGCGCAGTACAATTCTATCCATTTGTAATAAGCTTTATTTGAACCCATAGCAAATCAGGGGCTATCTTCAGCTTCATTTCGAGCTTTTTGGGGGCAGAAATGGCGTGTTTGCAATCAACCTTGAACAAAATTGTGAGCGAGAAGATGCCGACAGATTTCGACCGGGCGATCAAGGCTGAGGAACAAGATTACGCTCGAGGTAGTATCCGCTCAGAGAAATCTTGGTCGCTGCCACTCCATTGGAGGGAGAATGTCCCCGAAACTCTTCAAAAGCGAACAACGCTTCTGGCTCTATATGGCGTTTTATTGCATAGATACGTGAGGGAACCTGATATTGAGTTGGCTGTTTTATCAGAGGACAACACGTGGATAGGAATTCCTTTGCATGGCATTTTAAGCCTGGATATCTCTATTGCAGATATATCAAGACGAATAGATACGCTAATACAGAACACCATTGACTTGGCCAAATACCTCCAAACCCCTCTGCGCGACAACGATGCTACATCGTGTGCCTTTTTGGTCCAAGGTAATCCACTCCCGCCACCGCCCCGAGTATGGCCACACATATCTTTCGAGTCTAGAATTCCTCGATGTCGAGCAGATTTGTGTCTAGTTGTCGAAACGGACAACTCTTTCACGTTGCTCTTCAACAAAAACCTCTTCTCACAAGTTATGATGGAGGCGATGATGCGCTGCTGGGAAACCTTGCTTTTCCATGCAAGCAAGGACATGTCTGTTAGACACGATCTCGTGCAGGTGCTTAGCCCCATAGATGCTAATCAGCTGATATATGAATGGAACCAAACGGAGGCTCATTTCCCTGCAAAATTTAAATATATTCATGAGCTCTTCGAGGCACGAGTAAACGAAAACCCGGACAGCCTTGCTGTAAGCGGGCCCGTCTCTGAGGATCAAGCGAATATCGACGGATATCCTGCTTCCGTCCAAGAATTGACATATGCTGAGCTCGATGCGCGAGCGAACCGTTTATCCCGCTATTTGCGCGGGCTAATTGCCAACTCCGTCATCGAGACTCGACTTGTCGTGGGCATTTTCTTGGAGCGTTCGGTTGCTTTCTATATTGCGATGCTTGCGGTCCTAAAAGCCGGCGGCGCATATCTTTCGATCGATACCGACTACCCTAATGATCGTGTTATCTATATGCTACAAGATTCTGAGACTTCTATACTAATAACAATGCAAGCACTGGCTCTTCGTGTCCGAGAGGGCTCGGGAGTGATACCTGATTCATTGAAGATCCTGAAACTCGATGACTTACAGGTGAAAGAAGACGTCGCACAAATGCCTGCAACACGGCTTGGTCTCTCGATACCATCTGACACAAGTGAAAGGCCTTGTTATATCATTTACACATCCGGGTCCACGGGCAAGCCGAAGGGTGTCGAGATCAGCCACGCCAACGCGCTGAACCTTATCCAGGGACAGGCTGAGATCTACAAGGTAAAATCTTTTGACCGCGTGCTACAAGGATTTTCAACTTCTTTTGATGCATCAGTAGAAGAGATTTGGATGGCTTTTTACAGCGGGGCGGCACTTGTGATTGGAACTAAGGACGTAATGCGTTCAGGGCCAGATTTTCCTCGCTATCTCGAAAGCATGGGCGTCACGTGCCTATCGACTGTGCCGACACTCCTCACTTCCTTGGGATCTGTCGATGAAGCATCCTCCCCATGCAACTCCAAGAGAGAAGTGCTTGAAAGGGTTCGGCTGATAATCACGGGTGGAGAAGCATGCACCAAAGATTTGGTGATGCGCTGGGCGAAAGGAGAGCGGCGCTTTTTTAACACGTACGGCCCAACAGAGACGACTGTCATTGCAACCTATAGAGAGTATGATTCGTCAACAGAAAACTTTGATCGTATCACCATTGGTAAACCCATGCCTAATTATCAATGTTACGTCGTCGATAAACATTTGAACTTAGTGCCCCCCGGCGGACTCGGAGAGCTTGTCATTGGTGGCGTTTCCGTGTCTACCCAAGGTTACATAAACTTGCCGAAAAAGACTCGAAGTCTCTTCAAGCCCGACCATTTTCGTGGTTCTGGAAATCAATTGTACCTAAGTGGCGACCTCGCGCGCTTCTCGCTTGCTCCCAGTGCATTGGGTGAGATCGAATATTTTGGCCGGAGCGACGCGCAGGTCAAAATTCGAGGATATCGGGTGGAACTTAATGAAATCGAGAGCGTCATGTCTGAGCTGCCAGGAATCCAGAGCGTAGTTGTCGACGTTCAGCAACAAGGGCCTGGGACGATGAAGCATCTGGTGGCATTCGTGATGCCTGCAGTCAGTAATGGTAAAACAACGACCTTGAATACAGCTTCAATCTTGCAAGCGATGCGCGATAAACTACCCGATTTTATGATGCCGTCGCACATCGAGCCGATGATCGCTTTTCCAACTTTGCCCTCGGGAAAACTTGACCGACAGCGCCTTCCTCAGGTCCTCCGTTCGCCTTCACGCAAAGCATTTTCAGAAAGTCTGACGACTTCTCGTACTGAACACGAACTGGACGGTGCTACAGATGAGATAGACCTACAAGATGGGTCTCAACAGCATCAACAGGCCGTCAAAAGAGCCTTTGAAGATGTACTGGGCTTGCCAACGGGGGCACTTCTAAACAGCACGAAGGCTGCGGACGCAGACTTCTTCCATCTCGGAGGTAATTCAATGCTAGTTTCAGTGCTTGTGTCCACACTCCGACTGGATTACCCAGCCGTCGCAACCCGAGACGTCTACCACCACAGCACCGTTAGAACGCTGGCTGGCGTTCTGGATTCCTTATGTAAAGCGGAGGTCCCCACACCGATAGCGCTGCATACTGGGGGTAGAAAACTTTCCCACAGCTACATGGATAAAGCTCCTTGTCAAGAGCTCAAAGGGAGGAGCCCGCCATCCTTCTACGTGCCGGGAAGAACAACCACAATAGTTGCTGATCTCGTGCAGCTTACCGCCATCTACGTCATGGCCGCATACATGGGACTTAACGGTTTGAGCCTGTACCTCTTGTATTTCAATTATAAAGATTTGCCTGTCTTTCAACTCCTTGGGCTTCTTGTTGGAGTCTCTGTCGCCCTTATTCCGCTGGCCTTTCTCATGATGGTGGTGACAAAGTGGCTGGTGCTCGGGCGCGTTTCCGAGGGAGACTACCCACTCTGGCAGGCTTACCACCTGCGGTTTTGGTTTATCCAATGTTTAGACAATATATTTCGGATACATTACATGGCTGGTTTGGAGGGAACGCCCTTTGCATCTTGCTACCATCGGGCATTGGGAGCAAATATCGGAAAAGGTGTATATTTGCAGGGAATGTTGGAGGGGTACGATCTGGTGACGATTGGGGATGGCTGTAGTTTAAATTGTCAGGCCGTTGTGAGCGCGATGAGCATTGAAGGGAATTATCTTAAGCTGCGTAAGACAAAATTGGGCCAAGGTGTCACACTTGGCGTCCGAGCCGTGGTGCAGCCGGATGTGACGGTGGGTGACCATTGTATAATACGGACGTTGTCCCTCGTGCCCTCTACAACGAATATTCCGACGAAGCAGATTTGGGGAGGATCACCGAGCACTTTTGTCGGATTTAATCAGAGTGACGCGACACATAAGAACCCGAGGGGTGATGCTGTGGTTGGCGCCCTGCAAATTTTGTGGATTTTGCTGGGAAAAGCTTTTGAACCGCTTTTTTTGTTACCATTCTTGTATCTTCTCCGTGTCATACCCATGTTATCAATGACTGAGGATGATACGGCAATGCTGCGTCCCCATGCAATGGGAGTCACGCTCCTGCATGTAATCTGGCTGTCCATGGCCACGCAAATCGGAGTATTTATAATAAGTACTTGTTTGGTTGCTATCCTGAAACGTATTCTCTTGCTGGGCCTCACGCCCGAATTTACGTCTTGTCCACTGGGCTCTTGGACTTTCTTTCGTCAGTGGGCAGCAGATAACTTGATGGATTCGCTTTCAGTGTACACAAAACAACTCCGAGGCTCTTTGTACTTACCACTGTGGTATCGAATCATGGGGGCTCGAGTCGGACGTCAAGCTGAAATTTCCGCGTACGAAAACGTCTGTGCAGAGAGACTAACGCTGGGAAACAAAGCATTTGTGGCGGACGAGGTGGTTTTGGGAGCTTCATACGTGGAAAATGGCGTAATGACTAGGGAGGCGATTTCTTTAGGAGATCGAACCTTTGTGGGTAACAATTCTGTCGTGGAAGGCGGAACACATCTACCAGAAGACGTGCTCGTCGGAATTCTAACATTGCCGGCGGCTAACGCTGGGGGAGAAGCAGTGTCGGGCGACACACTACTTGGATGTCCTCCATTGCGTATACGGAGACGCACAAAGGAAAGGCTCGGTATGCATGCGAAAACCACTTATAACCCATCCACCTGGTTGGTGTTTGCCCGGTACGTTGTTGAGGGCCTGGGATTTCTTCTACTCCAGCTATCCTTAGCCACCTGTTTTGCATTGCTTTACGTGGCCATGGTATGCATTTACAAGGGAGGAAATGGCCGCGTCGGGCTTGCCACGTACTTGCTTACGCTGCCTTTGCTTGTCATGGGGGAGGCCCTTATAGCGGCAGCATCGACCCTTTTTTGGAAATGGACCATTATTGGCCGATACCGCCCGGGGTCATATCCTCTCTACGGGACCTACGTGTGGAGGACGGAACTTGTCGAGCGCATTGAAGAAAACTTGTTGCACACCCACGCGTACCCCTTGATAAGTGGGACCGTCTGGATGCAGCTCGTGAACGAGGCCATGGGAGTGAAAATCGGCCGTCGGGCCTATTTGGAATTTCCGTACTTTTGCGAGCCAGACTTGTGCACCGTTGGCGACTACTTGAACATGGAGCGAACGGCCACCTTGCAAGCTCATTTGTTCCAGGACCGCGTGCGGACTACGGACTATGTCAAGGTGGGGGATCATTGTAGCCTGGGAGCTGACTCGGTGGTGCTGCTCAGGGCAAAGTTGGGAGACCATTGCACCTTGAGCTCCATGTCGCTGGTCTTGCGCTCCGAGGAATTGCCTCCGCATACGCAGTGGCACGGATTACCGGCCATTAAAGTCGCCTCTATAGCCAGTACAAAGCGGACGGACACTGAGCAGTTTGACGATGAGGAAGCACCGAGGACAACGGAGGAGGCGGTGGATGCAGCAGGCAGGTTACACTTGTAAATGCGGTAAAATGTGAGAGTATACATGTGTATGTGTGAAGGGAAAAAGTATGGATCGTGCAAGAAATGCAGTTAAGGCCAGGGAAAAAGGGTATCAAAAACTTGAGTACTTTTGGGTTTATTTTGCAAAACTAAAGACGAACAAAATTGAGACGTGCGCCTGCTACTTTCAGCTCATCAACGCTATAGATTTACATGTCCCCTCTACGCGCCCCAACCACCTGCTCTGTTTCCAATGCCGATCTCTTCTCTCTCACGCCGCCAAACCGACGGCGTCGCATCCCGTAACTCTCCAAGGCAGCCAATAAATCCGGCTCCTGGAAGTCGGGCCATAGGACGTCTGCGACATAAAATTCGGAATACGCACACTCAAAAAGCATGAAATTGCTCCATCGTTGCTCCCCGGAGGTACGGATGACCAGGTCGGGGGCTCCGTCAACTCCCTTCACGCCCGTAGACAGGCAGGATTCGAAGAGGGCTTCATCAATGTCCTGTGGCTGTATCTCTCCCATTGCTGCTTGCTCTGCCAGTGTGCGAGAGGCCTGCACGATATCATCCCTTCCTCCATAGCTAAGGGCCAGGCAGACGGTCATCCCTTCCGTATAGAGGGCCGTCTCCCTCTCGGCCTGTGACACCAAAGCCTGCAAATTAGGAGGAAGCCGATGACTCTGCCCGATGACGACAAGGCGGATGCGATTGTCGTGCGCGTATTGCAGATTGGTCCGCAGCGTCGTCTCCACGCAAGCCAGGATGACGGAGATCTCAGCCGCGGGCCGGCTCCAGTTTTCCGTGCTCAGACAATAGAGTGTTACAGTTCTAATTCCTAAAGCCTATGCAAGCAGGTTTCGAGTGTGAGTGGAAATGAAGTCGCAGACGGCCACATTTAATCAGGCATCGCTTCATTTGTTGTCGCCGTCTGCCGAAACCCCCATCCGATGTCCTTTCCCAATTCAGACCTGACAACTCTGGAGGACCTCGAGAGCTCGTTTGGCACCTTCTCTGTGGCCAGCACCGCGTGGTAATCCTTGTTTTTCAGCCCTACGTTTGCAGGTACAACGCGGATGAGATATATGCTACGAGTGACATCATGAGATGAGGTGACTTACCACCGTCCATTGCCGTCCAAGATGAAAGCTACGTGCTTTGGAACCTCCACATTTCGTGGCAATATCCGTACTTCATCGATAGGCTCCTTGAATTCATGGTAATGATGATTATTTTGGTGGACAAAGGCGCTGTGTTGGTAGCGCCGAGGATGGGATCCGCCATACACTAAGAAGCCCGTTCTGCCTACGCTGGATAATTCTGATTTCCTCAACGCGACAACTCTCACGCCTTTCAAGCCGAAGAAAAGCAATGCAGAGGCTAAGTATGGTACAGCTACAGAGAAAAGTGCGCGCAGAGGCGAAAAAAGTGGTCTCTTTCTTGACATTTTCACCATGACAGAAATGATGGGGCGGCCTTCTGGTTTGGGAATAGATGGAGTGCTGTAAATTTAAATGTCCTGGAAAGAAAAGCAGGCGCGTGAAGCATATTTGAACTCCTCACGATGACGATATAATTGTAGGTTACATTGTGACAACCTTTAGGTAGAGATATTAAATCCAATGTGCAAGTGAATGTGTAGGTCCCAGCCGGGTAGCTTTTTACTTGGTGAGAGAGGATGATGAATACGTGTTATTGCCCTCGTTTAGAGTGGAACGGAGCATCACGAAAGCGAGGGATCAACAAATATACAACGGCTTCTTGTTCTCTTTTTCTAGCATGGGGCTTTGCTCATTGCTCGCCCTCGGCTTGTACAGCGTCCCTCGTTACGATGGCGTAGCTACCGTGCAATGGGAGGCCTTACCAACCAGCCAAGCGAATCACCGGCTTAAACGTACTGTGCCATAGCTGGATCACAAGACAATGGAAAGCCAGCGGTAAGCCATCCCTTGGACGCCAGTCCATCCGCCAAAGCGTTGATCAAACGCATGTCGTCAACGCCCGCTCCTACATGTGCTTGCAACACACGGCTGTACCCGCTACTCCCTCCATCACCACCAAATTCAAAGTGTAACTCTTGGAGGCGATGAAGGTCAAAGGTAGCACGAAAAAGACCAGCTTTGGTGCCGCGAAAATCCGTCAAGCGTCCTCCGACCCGGGCTACAACATCTTGCAGCTCACGGCGAGCCTCGTACTGGCTTTTGTGCAAGGGATAACGGAGGGGTACACCTGTTGAAAAGGCGAGAGGTGTCGTCTTCTCCTCGTCATCCTTCTCATCCGAATGCTTTCTGATATCGTGGGAAAGAGGACGTGAGATGCACAGGTTTTATTTCGCGCAAATTCTAATATGTTCATAGTTCCTCCTGCTTCAACCTCGGCACTGCCTTATGACACGACCACTAAACCTCTACTCTGCAGTCAAATTCTCTTTTCGCTCATATGATGTTCTCGTTCATAAGTGGCCTATCTCTTCCTCTTTATCCTTACTCCTCTTCTTCATCGTTCTTCCTCTCCTTTTTCATTCCTCTTCTTTATCCTTCCTCCTTCTCACCCTCCCACTTACTTGTTAGTCTTGACAGGGGCACTGTGTTCCGCCTTGATTTTGCTTGCCACCGCTCCTCCTTTGACGACTGGGATAATTCCCGCCTAAAATTGACATGGCAGGATGTTGGAGGAATGCCAACAAGTAAAGCGTAGGGTACTTCAGTTTGCTACGTTGTCAGATTCCAATATTCGTCAACCCTTATCACGTACCGCGGCTAGCGCGCTTTTCAGCACAAAATCCGCCCGACTCCATTTGTTGTAGAATCGTTCTGCCATCATGCGTGTCGTCTGAATGGTGCCTTTGCGAACAGTGCCGCCCATGGTAGCGCTAAGAGGAGACTTGCATAGAGGTGCGAAGGCAAATGCAGTGCTAACCGAGTGGCAAAGCACAGCTAAATACAGGCATACTGAGAAATGGCGAAATAGGCCTGTCATGCTCCGTCTTATGTGAGATAAGTCCACATGGAGACGTAGGTGTGAGGCATTGCTTCCATTGCACAGGATTTCAAAGCATCTTCGGGCTTCGACACAGCTTTTGACGCGCCTTTTGACGTCAAATCCGCTTGCTCGCGCCCATCCACATCACTTGCCTCTTTCAATCCTTACAGCGCACCGCACGACATGCACAGGGTTTCCAGGTTCATAAGCACGTATACTACATAGCATATATGTCATGACTGTGGAGCAGGTTGATGTGCACAATGTGGAAAACAACCGCTACATCATTATCGGAGCCGGTCCCGTGGGACTGTTAGCAGCCATTCTTCTCGTTCAAGAAAAGCATGCAGCTCAGGTAACATCGTGGGAAACCGAGACGACGTAGCATTGGATGACGTTTGTTACAACATAGAAGAGGATAGCGTTCTGTCGGTGTCCTGCTTTGCTGTCGTTGCCTCGCCGAACGGGCGTCTAATATGGCCCGCCATGCAACTTGTGCACGCAGCGCCCCTGATGTCCTCGTTTCCTCGTGACTCTTCCATACCAAATACCTAACAGGTATCCATTTATGAGGCTCGAGATGGCCTAACGACTGACCTTCATGAGAGCTATCCCATTGGCGTAAATCCTCGAGGATCCCGTGCCTTGGACCGCGCCCGACCTGATATGGCGATTGCATTGCGCATGCGCTCCTCGATGATTGACGCTTGGAAGATATATGCGGGCAGCCGAATGGTGGCGGAGGTACCATCAGGCTTGGTGGTGGGAACGACGCGGAGCACGATCAATGAAATTTTGTATGAAGAAGTCTGCAAGCATTTTCAAGAACAGATTAAGATCCTCTGGAGCCATCGTCTGAAAACTTTGGACATCCTGGAACGAAGCTTGATATTCGATGTAAAGCGCCCACGGGCCGACGAAGAGCTAGCACAGACATATGAAGAAGTGACTGTGCAGGGTGGAGGGGCGCGGGTACTGGCTTGCGATGGAGTCTGGAGCGTGGTCCGTGGCTTCGCGGAGAAGCACGTGGAGGGTTTTACCAGTAATGTCTCACCATGGAGGGTCCAGTTCCGTCTCCTGTTTTCCAAGCCTGGAGCGGGTAAGCTGGTCCCGGAATTAGAGCCCCGGTACCATTACGTGATGGGCGGTATTTACCTCTCCATCATCGAGGAGGACGTCTGGGTCTTGGGCTTGGGCATTGGCGAGCATCTCCCACGCCAGACGAGAGAGCTCCTGACAGCCACGGTCGCCACACCGGAAAGAATCGCAGCCTTGCGGGCGTATGTAACAAAGAAGGCACCATTGGCTGCCCCATTCCTGACCGCAGAGGATTTGGAATTATATTTTACCAGGAAGACGTTCGGAGGGGCAATGGTTAAAGTCAGCCAGCTGAACATAGGGGAATGGGCGGTCCTTCTCGGGGGTAAGCCTCTATGAATTCTGCCGTTTTAGCTTCGGAGAGACTTCACTAAAAGAGATTTGTGTGCAAAGGGGAGGGATGTGTTTCAATTGTGATTGGGTGCGGGCGGTGTTCTATTGAAAGGGGATGTGCGTTTTTCTCACACATCTTGCCTCCCTCGTTCATCTCTTTTACATTGTATCAGATGCGGCGCATTCTGTCATCCCACCTACGGGCGAAGGCTTCAACTCCGGCGCCGAAGACGTGGAGATATTAATGGAAGCTTTGCGCCTTACTCCGGCACAGCCCTTTAGAGCTTTCAACGAAATGCGTTTGCCGGATTTACATGCGTTGCACAACCTCGCTGTCGATGCGAACGAGAGCAATTTTGGCAAATTTGGACCCGAGAAAGTGAGTCGGTTGCTTGCCACTGTCCTGGTCGCTCTCGCGAAAAGGGTTGGAATCTTCTCGCACACCTGGGAAGATTTAAGTTTTGGTGCGGACGCGTCCCCGCCTAAAACATACATAGAGATTGCAAGTGTCTGGAGATGGCAGCGCATCTTTATCCTGCCTTTGTCCAGATTAGCCATTTGGCCCATATTCTTGCTCGTTTGGTTGCTCCTCTCGCCTTTCCGTGCCATTTTCTGGGTGGTTAGGAGGCCGTATCGCAAAGTTGAGAGGGAAGAGGGTAGCAAAAGTAGCTTCGGAGGACGATCGAAAGCAAAGCGGATATAATAACTAAAAGTATGTTTCTCAAAATAACGCATGTAAAGAAAACCATTTTACGTTGTTGGCATGATGTCTATGCTTTTTTGCTTCCCCGTTTCATATAGTTTAATATTCACTCTATTCTAGGCTATGTCCGTAGGTGGGCGACGGGCTGAGGTGGTTTCTCATACAAAATGATTGAGTGATTTTTGGAAAACCCGAGAGCCTCCTGCCACATTTCCGACATATTTATTTGCAATGTGGCTACTATTTGAATTTACCCCCCATTTATACTTTTCAGTCTGATCTTTGTTACTCATCAAAATGAGGTTCCCTTTCTTGAGGTAATTATCATATTCGTTTAGCTTCTTTTCTAGCATAGTGTTAGGCAGGATGCAACGAATAAGCATCAAACACTCCCATCATAAACCTGGTGCCAGCCCGCCACAGTCTTTTATGGACAGCCTTCATGGAATATTATTTTGCTTTAAGGTTTGAAAAATTTGGCAGGACTTACCATCAGTAGGTGCTCGACGCCAAGACAAAGAGTTAAAGTAATCAAAAAGAAGGGGGGGACGTCTTTCTCTATATTCAGATAACGGCCTCGGAGCGTGCACAAAATCGAATTAGACAAGCTTTACAGCGTAAGTGAGCGAAGCTATGTCGAAATTATGATGTATGATACAAGCAGCAGCATTTAACCCCAAAGCCAGATAAATATTTACCCCCACGGCCACCGGGAGGGCAAGTCACGAATACCCCCGAGTAACGGAAACACGAATTTCCACCGTTAGGCCGCCTTGGCCGGCTACTCCAGTACCTTTGAGTCCACTTACCCTTTCTTTACCACGAACAACATGATGGAGGGCAGGTTAGGGTCCTTAGATACGTACAGCATCGTTTACGAGGAATGAGCGCATGTCTTTGTGAGTGAGGATCAGGTTTTTCGGTCGCATACTTGCCGTGGGGATAATACTACAACAGACGGGACTTATCTGAAGACCCCTCGAGTCTCGACGGAGGAAATAGGATTCCTTGGACAATGGACTATGGATTAGCGCAGACTCAGGAGGTAGAAGCGTTGCAGGCGATTTACGGAGCCGATTTTGAAGAGCGTCCCGGGGTGTGGAATTGTCCCGCTTTTGCAATAAAAATTCGTCCTGTTAGCCTGATAGACGAAGGCGTCAATGCCTGGGTGACACTCGTTGTCAAGGTACGTCTTGAAACTTGATACAATAGGTTCTTTTCACTGTCGAAAAATACTCTGTCTCACGCATGATTTTTCCATTTCCGCTCCGACCATCCAGTATACGAAGACGTACCCTAGCACCGTCCCTACTTTGGAACTAAAAAATCGTCGTGGAATAAGTGAAGATGACCAGGAGGAGCTGCTGGAGTTACTTATCAAGCAAGCACAAGAACAAGTGGGGGAAGTCATGGTGTACGAACTCATCCTTCAAGCAGGTGGGGGCGGAGGAAGAGTCCGATGATGCTCATCCCTCCCTCAGTCCTGCCTCTCATCTTGCCAGGCTGTTGCCTCAATCTGCAGTCTCTGCATTGAAGAGGCAGGGACGTTGGCTTCTCTCTTTTCTGTGATGCATCGATGTTAAAAATAACCCGCTCTGCCCCGTCCTTCCCCGATGCTCTCCCGCCTCGCAGAAGACTTTCTCGTCCGGAAGACTCGGAAAGAATCCATATACGACGAGATGCAGCAGGTACGCGTATCCCCCCCGTCCCGTTTGGATCTTCTACCCCCACATCCTCCCGCCCTTTTTATTCCTTTGCTTTCCGCAGCGGCAGGAGGCGGAGAGGCGCGAGCGAGAGGCCATCGAGCAGGCCGAAGCCCTGGCAGCCAGGGAGGAGGAGGAGGCTCGCATGGCCGCAGCACAGCAAGAGCGGCGAAGATACGAGCAAGTGGTGGCGGAGGAGGTGGCAAGAAGAAAGGGGAGGAGGGAGCGAAGGGAAGAAGAACGAGACCAAGGGGCGAGGCGGGAACGGGGAGGGGGAGAGAAGGCGTTAGGGGAGGAAGAGGAGGGATCGGCAGGTGGAGAGACGTCCGATGAGGAGGAGGAGGAGGAGGAAGGAGGGCTGGAGGGGGGGGTGGGTTTCGTGCGGGGCGGCTTGTCTTCATCACGGTACGAGAGTGATTTCAAGGAGATAGGAGTGCTGGGCCGAGGTGGAAGCGGCCAGGTGGTGAAAGTGCGGAACCGTCTGGACAAGCGTTTTTATGCGATCAAGAAAATTATTTTGGACCCGATGGATCGGGAGGTGAACAGGAGGTTGAGGCGGGAGGTGACGACGATCAGTCGGATGTACCACAAGAACATCGTCAGGTACTACCAAGCATGGGTGGAGGTGCGGCCGGAGGGGGAGGGGGAGGAGGAGGAGGATGAGGGTGGGGAGGCG
>Ga0209925_1000784_pt1 | contig 16097 bp, 15 predicted proteins | sample SalPonR2_A_D1_MG_FD_185702 | JGI IMG/M metagenome (GOLD analysis project Ga0209925, IMG submission 185702) | Salt pond soil microbial communities from South San Francisco under conditions of wetland restoration - Salt Pond MetaG R2_A_D1_MG... ...
CCGATAACTATCGGGAGAACTACCAGACCGTTTATTTTTTAGAACTTATTGGCTTTATTTTGTAAGCCTTTTGTTTAATTGCGTTGCAAAAATAGGTTATATTTTTTATCCTCCAAAGATTTTTTCATAAAATTTCAAAAAAAAATAATAATTTTTTCACCTGGTTTCCTAATGAACAAAGATACTGAAATTTACGCCTCCATATTTTCTTTGTTCCTTAAATTTTTCATGTTTTGAGAAGTCTGTTTTGTCTCCATGTTCAAGAATCAACCATCCATTTTCTTTAAGGATTTCTTGTTCAAAGATAAAGTCCGGAATGGATTCCAGTTCTTTTAGATCGTATGGTGGATCGGCAAAAATAATATCAAATTGTTCGTTGCATGTTTTTATATACCTAAAGGCATCTGTTTTTATCGTTTTTATTTGGGTAAAACCAAAATCATCAATCGTTTTTTTGATAAAGGCCTGGTGTTTGAAATTTTTTTCGATAGAAACAACATATTGACTTCCCCGGGAAACAAATTCGTAAGAGATACTCCCAGTACCTGAAAATAAGTCCAATACCGTTACTTCCGAAAAATCAAAGTTGTTATTTAGAATATTAAATAGATTTTCTTTGGCGAAGTCCGTTGTTGGTCTTGCTCTGAAATTTTTTGGAGGTTTAATTATCCTCCCTTTATATTTACCGCTTACTATTCGCAATATATTAAGTTAAATAAGTTCGTGAATGTTTGATGGGGTATTTTGTTAAAGGTATAGCTGTAAGTTAACCCTTCTGGCAGATGCTCAAACTTTATATTTTTAAAAAAATTATTGAGTACTTGATAGTGCTCACTATTTTTTTGGATTAAACCACTTACTATCAATTCACTATTTTTTGTGTTTATCTGTAACTGCTCCAAGGTATACAGAATGAAATAGGTCATTTCTTCTGCATTAGTTATTGTAAAATTATTATAAAATTCTATTTGTCCATTTTTTGTAATCACAAATTCAAAAAAGTTTTCTTGCATATTTACAAAACCAATAGTCTGCTCAGCGTGATGTTTTTCAATAATATGATTAATAAATGGAATTTGTTGATTGTAAAATAGTATCCCCGGATATTTCTTTGTAAAAAGGTTTGCTACAAGATTGGGTACTATAAAAGTACTAACAATATCATTATATTTTAGTGGTTTGTAATGAATTTCGTCTAATTCATCGAGTGGGTGAGATAGCTCCAACAATGATTTTAATTTTGTTTTATCAAATAATTGAGCAGGGATCAATGCATTTTTTCGGCACAACCAGATTAGTCTTACTTTTTTAAACGATTGATTTAATAGTTTATGGTTATCTAAAAAATTTTCTAATTCGTTTAAATAGTCATCAAATAGCTGATTGGGTTTGAAATTAAAGTGCTCCAGTACAATATATTTATTCCTTACCGGGTCGAGTACACAAAAAGAAAGTCCATTCAGGTCGGCCTGAATGGACAAATGATATGATTGTGTTAAATTTATATCTAATGTTTCATCAACAAAAGCAAAGTTTTGCATAAATTAAATTTCTTATTCCCAGTTACCAGCGTTATTGTTTGGTTCATTCAAATCACCAACTTTAACACCCGGAAAATTATTGGCATTTCTCATTCTTTCGTTCAGGTTGATAATTAACTGCTCATCTAAGCCATGTAAAAGAATGTTGTTATGAACTTTTGCTTCAAAAACATTAACTTCTGTTTTGGAAATGTTAACAACATTTGTAGCCAACTTAATGGAATCATTTTTTGTATAAGGAACTTTCCATAAATTCTTTGCCGAATAGTTATCGCTAAACAATGTATCTTTAATGGCAATTCTTATAGTATCCCTTTTAATTAATCCTTCTTGTACTGCAATAGCCTCTGTCCAGCCTTGTTCTAATAGTTCGTCAGATAAACTACCTTCAGCTTTTACTACTTTCATCGAATCCTTTTCAATAAAGTTGATTAATGTGTCAAAGCTACCTGTAAAGCGTCCGTATTCGTCTTTAAAAGCAAGCTCGGCTGTACGAATATCTTTCATTTTTTGAATGGTTGCCTCATATCGTTTATCTTTTTCTTTGTTAAAACGAATAGGCGTCTGAATACTTTCCCAGATTAAATATGCTAAAACAACAATAGCAATTGCTAATACGATTTGAATTACTTTTTTCATTTTGATCGGTTTTATTTTATATGTTTGTTTGCAAATTTAAAAGAAAAAATTAAAAATTAAATTTTAAATACAATATTATTTATTCAAAATGCTAAAGGATCATATTAAAAGGAAAATATTAGATGAGTTGAATCTGAACCCCACTCAGGGGCAAGCTGAATTAGTTGATAAATTATCCGCTTTTATTTTATCGGATGAACAAAATACAATATTCCTTTTGAAAGGATATGCCGGGACTGGGAAAACGACTGTAATTAGTGCTCTGGTTAAAGCATTCCGTCATTTTAAAATTAAGTCTCTTTTATTGGCACCCACAGGAAGAGCTGCAAAAGTATTATCTTCTTATGCCAGGAAGAATGCCTATACTATCCATAAAAAAATTTATCGTCAAAAATCTTCGAAAGATGGATTTGGTACTTTTATATTAGATACGAATCTGCATTCGCAAACTTTTTTTGTGGTAGATGAGGCTTCTATGATTACTAATATTTCTTCCGAACTTTCGATTTTCGGATCGGGAAGCTTGCTTGATGATTTAATCCGCTATGTATATAACGGTAAAAATTGCAAACTGATACTTATTGGAGATACTGCTCAATTACCTCCTGTTGGTATTGATATTAGTCCTGCTTTGGATAAAAAAAAGTTAGCTTCTTTTGGTTTTAATGTAATTGAACATCAATTGTCCCAAGTCGTTCGTCAGGTAGAGGATTCAGGAGTTCTTTTAAATGCTACTAAAATACGTAATTTAATTTTGGCAGAAGATTACCGGTTTCCTAAACTGGAGTTGGAACATTCCGATGATATTCAGCGAATAACAGGGAGTGAACTAATTGAAATGATTTCCGATTCATACGATAAATACGGAATTGAAGAAACCATTATTATTACACGGTCTAATAAAAGAGCAAATCAATTTAATAAAGGTATTCGAAATCAGATACTATGGTATGAAGAAGAAATTGCTGTAGGCGATTTAATCATGGTGGTTAAGAATAACTATTTTTGGATGGAAGATAATGATAAAGTTGATTTTATTGCTAATGGTGACATTGGTGAAATTGTTCAGATTAAACGTTATGATGAAAGATATGGCTTCCGTTTTGCTGATATTGTTTTACGATTAATAGATTATGATAATTTGGAGATTGATTGTAAAATTATACTTGATACACTGGATATAAATTCTGCAGCGTTAACTTCCGAAGATAATAAAAAATTATTCTATAGTGTCTTAGAAGATTATCAGCATTTGAAAACAAAAAAACAACAATACAAAGCTGTAAAAGAAGATCATTTTTTTAATGCCCTGCAAGTTAAATTTTCCTATGCAATTACTTGCCACAAAGCCCAGGGCGGACAATGGAATAGTGTATTTATCGATCATGGTTATTTACACGAAGGGATGTTAAATAAGGAATTTTTAAGATGGCTTTACACAGCTTTTACGCGCCCGATAGAAAATTTATATCTGATTAACTTCCACAAACAATTTTTTTACGGTGATGATTTATAAGCCCGTGTTTATGGTTGATTTTTCATGGCATGAGTCCGACTCTATCTGAATGGTTATATGGTCTATACCAAAATCTTTATGTAAAATATTTTCTAAATCGATTCTAACCTGATCGGCTTGTTCAATGGTTAGATTATTGATTAATTCGGCGTGACATTGGAAATGTATAATGTTATCGCTCAATCTCCAGGAATGGATATGGTGTATGTTTTTTATTTCGGGATGATTCTCCAGTTGTTTTTTTACTTCAGGAATATCCAAATTCCCGGGGCTGGCCTGCATCAAAATTTCGGTTGTTTCTTTAAGTATACCCCAGGTTCCGCGTATAATTATGATTCCAATAATCACAGTCAGTAGAGGGTCTACCCAGGTTATGTTGTAAAAATAAATTAAAACCGAACCTATAATTACACCAACCGACGATAAAGTGTCGCCTAAAAGATGTAAGTAAGCTGCTTTTACATTTAAGTTATGCGACGAATCTTTATGCAATAAAAGTACAGAAATTAAATTCCCGGCTAACCCAATGGTAGCTACTATAAACATTAATTTTGTACCAATAGGTTCCGGATTTAGGAAACGTTGATATGCTTCATAAAACAGATAAAGAGAAATGGCCACTAACACGGCTGCATTAAAAAGTGCAGCAAGAATTTCTACTCTCTTATACCCAAAAGTTTTTTTTTCGTTTGATTCTTTTTTGCCTGCCAACATGGCGATATAGCTGATAATGATAGCCAGCGTATCGCTTAAATTATGAACTGCATCGGAAATTAAGGCCAGACTGTTGGATAGAATTCCTCCAATAAATTCGGCAATGGTAATGCCGGCATTTAATAAAATGCTAATAAAAAGATTCCTTTTATTGGGCTCTTTATAATGATGACCGTGTGCCATATGCTATAAACACATTAGTAATTTAAAAGTTTATTTTATTAATTTAATTTTGATATAAACTTGAAACTAGAAATGCCGAAATGATTACAAAATTTTCAATTTTATAATCATTTCGAGCATCCACGAAAAACAAGCAAATTAAAAATTTGTGTTTTTCGGGACCTGAAACCATGCCTCCGGCAGGTAAACCTGAAATAAAACTATTCTCCAATTATTTTAATTAAAATTCTCTTCCTTCGTTTTCCATCAAACTCGCCATAAAAAATCTGCTCCCAGGGTCCAAAATCAAGTTTTCCTTCAGTGATAGCTACAACCACTTCACGCCCCATAATAGTTCGTTTCAAGTGGGCATCGGCATTGTCTTCGGCATAATTGTGATTGTACTGATCGTATGGTTTTTCCGGAGCTAATTTTTCCAGCCATTTTTCAAAATCTTCGTGCAAACCACTTTCATCATCATTAATAAAAATGGAACTGGTAATATGCATCGAATTAACCAATACCAATCCTTCTTTTACTCCACTCTTCTTTAATACTTGTTCAACTACAGGAGTAATGTTTATTAATTCTCTTCTACTGTTAGTATTAAACCAAACTTCTTCTCGATACGATTTCATAAGCTATATTTTTTCTAAATTCAACTTAAAACTCCTAACTCAGAACTGAGAACTGAGAACTCTATACTAACTATCGATCCTTAAATTTTGAATAATAGCATCAATTTTTTCATCTAAAACGTGATTAATTTTCTCAAAGTCTTCTTTCCGTTCCAGCTTTTCGTTTACACTGAAATAGAATTTTATTTTGGGTTCGGTACCTGATGGCCTGATAGATATTTTTGAGCCATCTTTTAAAATAAATTGTAATACATTTGATTTGGGTAGGTTAATTTCATAACGTAGATGACTCAACTGGTCGAATGTTTTTTGTTTCAAAAAATCATGAATTAACATTACATTGGAATGGTTAATGGTTTGTGGCGGATTATTTCTAAAGTTATCCATCATTTTTTTAATCTCTTCTTCGCCCGCTTTTCCTTTTTTCACAATCGATATCAGCTTTTCTTTATAAAAACCAAACTCAGCATAAATATCAATCAATTGTTCGTAAAGTTTTTTTCCATTACTTTTAGCCCAGGCCGCTGTTTCGGCTAATAGAGCACAAGACATTACCGCATCTTTATCCCGGACAAATTCACCGGCCAGGTATCCATAGCTTTCTTCTCCACCGCCAATAAACTGTTTTACTTTTTCCTTTTGTTTAATGATATCAGCGATATATTTAAAGCCTGTTAATACATCGTAATTTTGAACCCCGTATTTTTCAGCGATATCAGCTATTATTTCTGAGGTAACAATGGTTTTTACAATATATTCTTTTCCTTTTAATTTCCCTTTTTCTTTCCATTGGGTGATTAAGTAATGAATGAGTAAGGCTGCTGCCTGATTACCATTAAGAAGTATAAAATCGTCATCTAAATTTTTAACGGCAATACCTACTCTGTCAGCATCAGGGTCGGTTCCCATAACAATATCAGCATCAACAGCTTTAGCTTTTTTTAATGCTAATTCCATGGCTGCCGGTTCTTCCGGGTTGGGCGATTTTACCGTGGGGAAATTTCCATCTGGAGTATTTTGCTCTTCAACTATATCAACATGCTCAAAACCAAATGCTTTTAGGGCTTTTGGAACCAAATCAACAGCTGTGCCATGAATTGGAGTAAATACAATTTTTAGATCCTTATGTTTTTTAATGATATCAGGATTAAGTGATAGTTTCTTAATCTGTTTAATATATTCATTATCGATTTTATCTCCAATTTCTTTTACATGTGTTAATTCATGGTCAAACCGGATTTCATCAATACTTTTAATTTTTTGTACTTCGGTAATTATATTTTTATCGTGGGGACTGATAATCTGGCCGCCATCCTCCCAATATACTTTGTATCCATTATATTCTTTAGGATTATGTGATGCAGTAATAACAATTCCACTCTGACACCCTAAATTGCGGATAGCAAAAGATAATTCGGGGGTTGGTCTTAATTTATCAAAAAGAAAAACCTTTATTCCGTTGGCGGAAAATACACTGGCTGTTTTTTCGGCAAAAAGACGGCTGTTATTTCTGGAATCGTAAGCTATGGCCACTTTAATTTCTTTTTTACCGGCAAATTGCTGTTTAAGGTAATTGCTTAAACCCTGTGTAGCCATTCCAATGGTATAAATATTTATTCGGTTGGTTCCTGTGCCCATGATTCCACGTAAACCACCTGTTCCAAATGCTAAATCTTTATAAAACGATTCAATTAATTCATTTTCATCGTTTTCAATCATGTATTTAATGCGTTCTTTCGATTCATTATCGATGGTATTTGAATGAAGCCATTCTTTTGCTTTCTCGTTTACTTGTTGCATTAAATCCTTATCAGTCATATTTTTAAGTTTTTAGAATTGCAAAACAAAATTATAAAAATTGTATGATTTTAAATATTTCTTTTCATTAGATTTCCATAAAGAAATCATCAAGGCTTTCTTGCCAATGAGGGATGTCTATATTATATACCGATTTTATTTTGTTTTTGTTCAAAACACTGTAAAATGGCCTTTGGGCAGGAGTTGGATAATCTTTGGTTTCTATTGGGTTAATGGAACATTTCGAATAGGATTTTAAAGCAATTGCCCTGGCAAAATCATACCAGCTGCAAACTCCTTCGTTAGAGTAATGATATATGCCGGCTTTAAAATTGTTATTGATTTCAGATTGTTCAATAATTTTAAAAATAGCAGAAGCCAAATCTCTGGCATAAGTAGGTGTTCCAACCTGATCAAAAACAACATTAAGCTCTTCACGTTCGTTGCATAGTTTGTGCATGGTTTTAGCAAAGTTTTTGCCAAACGATGAATATAACCACGATGTTCTGATAACAATTGTTTCGGAATAGTTTAAAGCAATTTTTTCTCCTTCTAATTTTGATTTTCCATATACTGAATTGGGTTTTTCCGGCATATCCTCGGTATAAGGAATAAAGGATTTTCCATTAAAAACATAATCGGTAGAAATATGAATAAATTTTATGTGATAAGGTTTTATAGCGTTGATTATATTTTCTACACACTGAGCATTAATTTCGTAGGCTTTTTTAACTTCCTTTTCGGCCAGATCTACATTCGTATATGCAGCACAATTAATAACATAATCGATTGTATTATCCTGAAAAAACTTCTTTAAAAACACACTGTTTGATATATCAAGTGTGTCGATATCTGTAAAAATAAAATTAGCCTGCTTTTCGCCAATTTGATTATACTTTTTATTTACCTCTTTAATCTCGCTGCCGAGCTGTCCATTGGCTCCTGTAACCAAAACATTAATCATAATTATAATCGTTTATAGATGAAAATTTTTTTCTGCTTCTTTGAAAGTTGGTAAAACTTTATCTTTACATGAAAGAATTGATTTTTCGGGTTCTACTTTCCAGTCAATTCCAAGTTCCGGATCATTGTATTTTATCCCTCTTTCCGAATCTTTAAAATAAAATTCGTCTGTTTTATAAAGTACAATAGCTTTTGGGCTTAATACTGAAAATCCATGGGCAAAACCTTTGGGGATAAATAGTTGAATTTTATTTTCTTCAGAAAGCTCTATGCCAAAATGTTTTCCATAGGTTGGTGAATTTTCTCTAATATCGACAGCAATATCATAAATTTTCCCTTGTAAAACTCTAACTAGTTTCGCTTGTGCATATGGCGCCAGTTGGTAATGTAAACCTCTTATCGTACCATATTCTGATAAAGACTGATTATCCTGGATAAATTCCACCCCTCCAATTATATCTTCAAGTGTTTTTTTATTATAACTTTCAAAAAAATAGCCTCTTGAATCTTCAAAAATTTTAGGCTTTATGATTTTTATTCCTTGAATATCTGTTTCTTTTACTTCCATAAAAATTTACTCGTTAGCTATTTTTGTTAAGTATTCGCCGTATTGATTGTTTTTTAAATCTTCGCCAAATTTTATTAATTGTTGTTTAGTAATAAACCCCTTTTTGTAAGCAATTTCTTCTAAACATGCAATTTTTAACCCTTGTCTTTGCTCAATAGTTGCAATATAGTTTGAAGCTTGCAAAAGACTTTCGTGGGTTCCGGTATCAAGCCATGCAAATCCACGTCCTAACAATTCAACTTTTAACCGGTTTTCGTTTAAATATAAACGGTTTAGATCAGTAATTTCCAGTTCGCCCCGTTTGCTTGGTTTTAGATTTTTGGCTTTGTTTATTACATCATTCGAATAAAAATATAATCCGGTTACGGCATAATTAGATTTTGGTTTTTGGGGCTTTTCTTCAATGCTGAGGACCTTTCCGGAATCATTAAATTCAACAACACCATAGCGTTGCGGATTGTTAACATAATATCCAAATACAGTAGCCCCGTCTTTTAGTTCTGCTGCTTGTGTTAGTATATTACTAAATCCATATCCGTAAAAGATATTATCTCCCAGAATCAGACAAACATTGTCATTGCCAATAAATTCTTCTCCAATAATAAAAGCCTGGGCTAATCCATCGGGCGAAGGTTGTATTTCATAGCTTAAATGAATGCCTAACTGATTTCCATTACCCAATAAATCTTTATATAGATCAATATCTTTAGGGGTAGAAATAATTAAGATATCTCGTATCCCTGCAAGCATTAAAACAGAAAGTGGATAATAAATCATCGGTTTGTCGTAAATCGGGATTATCTGTTTTGATATACTTTTCGTAATAGGGTAGAGTCTTGTTCCGGCACCACCGGCTAAAATTATTCCTTTCATCATTTCAATTCTTTTTTAAAATATTCGATGGTTTTAATTAATCCGTCATTTAGTCGGGTAGTGGGTTCCCAATTATTCAGCAATTTTTTTGCCTGTGAAATATCAGGCTGTCTCTGAATCGGATCATCTTCCGGAAGAGGATAATAGCTTATTTCAGACTTAGAACCGGTTAAATCAATAATTTGTTTTGCCAGTTCTAACATAGTATATTCTTCCGGATTACCAATGTTTACAGGTCCTGTTATAGTATCATCGGTATTCATCATCCTTATTAGTGCCTCAATTAAATCATTAATATACTGAAAACTACGGGTTTGTTTTCCATCACCAAAAATGGTTATATTTTCGTTTTTCAGGGCTTGTAAAATAAAGTTGGAGACTACCCGCCCGTCATTCATACTCATTTTGGGGCCATACGTATTAAAAATTCTGGCTATTTTAATTCGTACCTTATTTTGTTGATGATAATTAATAAAAAGGGATTCTGCACATCTTTTTCCTTCATCGTAGCATGAACGGGGACCAATAGGGTTACAGTTACCCCAATAATCTTCAGTTTGCGGATGAATTTCAGGATCGCCATAAACTTCGCTGGTTGAAGCCTGTAAAATTTTTGCTTTAATTCGTTTAGCCAACCCTAACAAATTTATCGAGCCCATTACAGATGTTTTTATCGTTTTTATGGCATTATATTGGTAATGAATGGGCGAAGCCGGACATGCTAAATTGTAAATCTCATCTACTTCAATATAATAGGGCATAGTTATATCGTGCCGTACTAATTCAAAATAAGGATTTTTTAAGAGGTGTATAATATTTTGTTTGGTACCGGTGAAATAATTGTCTAAACAAATTACTTCATTGCCATCATTTAATAACCTTTCACATAAATGAGATCCTATAAAACCGGCCCCTCCGGTTACTAAAATTTTTTTCATTTATTATATATTATTCCATTTTTATTGAATCATTTGTCCGGAAAATAACTAAAACTTTTTATTCAAAGCGTAAAGATAATAAAAGCAGAGGCAAATTGTATCAGGATATTGCCTTTTTTGTTTTTGACCAGATGTTAGCAGGTGCCACAAAATACTTTTTAGCGTTTTTTAGTCGTTTTCTAACCTAATTATAATCTTTAAATTAATGGATTTGATTTGTATCATGATTTTTTAGTATCTTTATTTTTAATTAATTAAATAAAAATTATACTTTTGCACTCTGTTAAACTATAAATAATGTCTAATTTACTAAAATTAATTAACGTAATTTAAATGGTAGAAAAAGAAGAGAACAAAGCTGTAGAACAACAGGAGAATGTAGAACAGCAGGAAAATGTGCAAGTTGAAGAAACTGCAAAAGAAGAAACAAAAAAAGCAGAAAAACCAGAAAAAGAAGGCGAAGAATCTGTTTTAGATTTCGCTACACCAAGTGGTGAATTTGACTGGGATAATGTTGAAGAAGAAGGAGGATCGTATGATAAAGACGAACGTCAGGAGTATGAAAAAATGTACGATCAAACATTATCAACAATTACCGAAAACGAAGTAATTGATGGTACTGTTGTTTCAATGACCAAACGCGAAGTTGTAATCAATATTGGTTACAAATCAGAAGGTGTTGTTAGTTTAAATGAATTTCGTTACAACCCCGATTTAAAAGTAGGCGATAAAGTTGAAGTGTATGTTGAAAGCCAGGAAGACAAAGACGGTCAGTTAGTGCTTTCGCACAAAAAAGCAAGAGCATTACGTTCTTGGGACAGAGTAAACGAAGCGCTTGAAAAAGATGAAATTATTCAGGGTTACATTAAGTGCCGTACAAAAGGTGGTATGATCGTAGATGTATTTGGTATTGAAGCGTTCTTACCCGGTTCACAAATTGATGTTAAGCCTATTCGTGATTACGATGTATTCGTTGGTAAAACCATGGAATTTAAAGTGGTTAAAATTAATCACGAATTTAAAAATGTTGTTGTTTCTCATAAAGCTCTTATCGAAGAAGAGTTAGAACAACAGAAAAAAGAAATTATTGCTAAGCTCGAAAAAGGACAGGTTCTTGAAGGAACCGTTAAAAATATTACTTCTTACGGTGTATTTATCGACCTTGGCGGTGTTGATGGATTAATCCATATCACAGATCTTTCCTGGGGTCGTGTAAATCATCCGGAAGAAATTGTTGAATTAGATCAAAAATTAAATGTTGTAATTCTTGATTTCGACGATGATAAAAAACGTATTGCCCTTGGATTAAAACAATTAACCCCACATCCATGGGATTCATTGGATAAAGACCTGAAAGTAGGCGATACTGTAAAAGGAAAAGTAGTTGTACTTGCCGATTATGGTGCATTTGTTGAAATTCAACCAGGCGTTGAAGGATTAATTCACGTTTCAGAAATGTCTTGGTCACAGCACTTACGAAGTGCACAAGAATTCTTACAAGTGGGTGACGAGGTAGAAGCTCAAATATTAACCCTTGACCGTGAAGAAAGAAAAATGTCATTGGGTATTAAGCAGTTGAAACCAGACCCATGGAATAATATCGATGAGAAATATGCTGTTGGTAGTAAACATAAAGCTACAGTTCGTAATTTCACTAACTTTGGTGTGTTTGTTGAAATTGAAGAGGGTGTTGATGGTTTAATTCATATTTCTGATCTTTCATGGACTAAGAAAATTAAGCATCCTGCTGAATTTACTTCTATTGGAGAAACCATTGAAGTAGTAGTGCTGGAAATCGATAAAGATAACAGAAGGTTAAGTCTTGGACATAAACAATTAGAAGAAAACCCATGGGATGTATTTGAATCTGTATTTACCGTTGGTTCAATACACGAAGGTACCATTGTTGAATTATTTGACAAAGGTGCTGTAGTAGCATTGCCATATGGTGTTGAAGGTTTTGTAACACCTAAACATCTGGTAAAAGAAGATGGAAGCCCTGCTAAAGTTGATGAAAAATTACCATTTAAGGTAATTGAGTTTTCAAAATCAGCCAAGAAAATTATTCTTTCTCATAGCCGTGTATTCGAAGATGAGAAAAAAGAAGAAGCTGCAGCTGAAAAGAAACAAAAATCAACAGCCAATAAAAAAGCGGTTAAAAAGGTAAAATCTAACCTTGAAAAAACTACTTTTGGAGATATTTCTGAATTAGCGTCGCTTAAGAACGAGATGGAAGAAGAACAAAAGAAGGAAATAGCTGAGAAGAAAGCTGAAATGGACGCTAAAGAAAAAGCTAAAAGATCTGATGCTGAGAAAGAAGCCAAAAAATCTAAATCTAAAGAAGATAAAAAAGAAGATGAAGAAAAAAAGGCTGAACCAAAAGCTAAAGCAGAGGATTCAAAAGAAGAAGACAAAAAAGACGATAAAGACGAAGACGAAAAGAAAGCTGAATAGTGCTTTTATGTAAATTTAAATTTTTAAATCATGGAATTTAAGATTGAAAAACTGGAAAAGTATACCTTAATTCAAGTAATGGAGGAAAAACTGGACACTAATGTGGCTCCCAGTTTGAAATCCGAATTAGTTTTAATCTCCGGGAAAGGAGAAAAAAACATTATACTTGATTTAAGTAACTGTCGCTACTGTGATTCTTCCGGTTTAAGTGCTATTCTGGTTGCCAATCGTCTTTGTAAAAATGCTAATGGTACATTTGTTCTTACAGGATTAACCGATGCTGTAGACCGATTAATTACCATATCGCAGTTGGATACAGTACTGAATATTGCTTACTCTAATGAAGAAGCAGTTGATATTGTGATAGCAGAAGAAGAAGAAAGAGCTAATAAAAATAAGTAAATGTGACTTTCGAAGTAACTATACTCGGAAGCAGTTCTGCTGTTCCAACATCGAAAAGAAACTTAACCGCTCACGTGCTTAATGCACATGAGCGGTTTTTTTTAATTGATTGCGGAGAAGGTACCCAACTACAACTCCGCCGAAATAAAATAAGGTTTGGCAAAATTAATCATATATTTATTAGTCATCTGCATGGCGATCATCTATTTGGGTTATTTGGATTAGTATCGACCTTTAGTTTATTAAACCGACAAACAGATTTACACATTTATGCTCACAGCGAACTGGAAAAAATATTGAATCAACACATTGAATATTTCGAACGCACACTCCCTTTTAAAATCATTTATCATCATTTAAATCCAAAAAGGAATGAAATTATTTATGAAGATAAAAAGATAACGGTAGAAACCATCCCTTTAAAACACCGAATCCCGACCTGTGGATTTTTGTTTAAAGAAAAAACACATGAAAGAAATTTACGAAAAAATGTCGTTCAGCAATATGATATTCCGATTAGAGAAATTCATAAAATAAAAGAAGGAGCAGACCTGCATTTAAGTAACGGAAATATAATTCTAAATGCTGATTTAACATTACCACCCTATAAACAGCGCTCATATGCATATTGTACCGATACAGCTTATTCTGAAAAAATTGTACCTGTTATTGAAAATGTAGATTTGCTATTTCATGAAGCAACATTTACTGAGCAATTAAGTGGTCAGGCTAAAAAAACGTTTCATTCAACGGCAAAGCAAGCAGCTACTATTGCAAAAAAAGCAAATGTTGGTCAATTAATTCTCGGGCATTTTTCGGCCAGGTATAAAGATGTTACACCTTTAGTTGAAGAGGCACGGGAGGTATTTATTCCTGTATTTTCGGCCGAAGACGGAGAAAAATATGCCGTTGAATTAGAGAGAATGACTTGAAAAACTATGGTTGAAGTTATATATTTAGCAAATGATTATTTAAGTCCTGTTTTCGGGAATTAATTATTCATTAATATTATCTTTGCAAAAATTTTATTCACTGCCAGAAAATTTAAGAAAATGCACGAAAAAATTTTAATCCTTGATTTTGGCTCACAGTATACTCAATTAATTGCCAGAAGAGTCAGAGAGTTAAATGTTTATTGTGAAATTCATCCCTTTAGTAAAATTCCGGAACTGGATTCATCTTTTAAAGGTGTTATATTATCTGGCAGCCCGTTTTCTGTTCGTGATAAAAACGCTCCAATTCCTGATTTAACATCTATAAAATCTAAATTGCCTTTGTTAGGTGTTTGTTATGGTGCCCAGTTTTTGGCTCAAAATTATGGTGGTGAAGTTATGCCTTCACAACATAGAGAATATGGACGTGCTCGATTAAGCCATATCGATAATGAAAACAGACTTATTAAAGGGTTGGAATCTGGAACCCAAGTGTGGATGTCACATGGAGATACAATTACCAAATTACCTGATAATTTTCAGGTAATAACAAGTACCAGAGATGTTCTGTTTGGTGGTTTTAAAATTATGGATGAAGAAACATACGGTATTCAATTTCATCCCGAAGTTTATCACACAACACAGGGAAAACAATTATTACAAAATTTTTTAGTGGATATTTGTGGTTGTAAACAAGATTGGACCCCCTCGGTTTTTGCTGATGATACAATTAAGGAGTTGAGAGAAAAGTTGGGTAACGATAAAGTAGTACTTGGATTATCAGGAGGTGTTGATTCATCAGTAGCAGCTGTTCTCTTACATAAAGCGATAGGTAAAAATCTTACCTGTATTTTTGTTGATAATGGACTGTTAAGAAAAAATGAATTCGAGAAAGTTATCGAGTCATACAAAAATATGGGCTTAAATGTAATAGGAGTTGATGCTAAGGAACAATTTTTAAGCCAGCTGAATGGAGTTTCTGACCCTGAAGAAAAACGAAAAAATATTGGTCGTGTATTTATAGAGATCTTCGACCAGGAAGCCCATAAAATTAAAAATGTGAAATGGTTAGCCCAGGGAACTATATATCCTGATGTGATAGAATCAGTTTCTGTTAACGGTCCCTCTGTAACCATTAAGTCACATCACAACGTTGGAGGATTACCTGCAAAAATGCATTTAAAAGTGGTAGAACCATTGAAATTATTGTTTAAAGATGAAGTAAGACGTGTGGGAGCTACTTTGGGGATAAAAAAAGAGCTGATAAGTCGTCATCCTTTTCCCGGTCCCGGATTAGCCATTCGAATTTTGGGTGATATAACCCCTGAAAAAGTCCGTATTTTACAAGAAGTTGATGATATTTATATCGAAGGGTTAAAAAAATATAATTTATACGATGAAGTATGGCAGGCTGGAGCCATTCTACTGCCTGTTCAATCGGTAGGTGTTATGGGCGATGAAAGAACTTATGAAAAAGCTGTTGCCTTACGTGCTGTTTCTTCTACCGATGGAATGACTGCCGACTGGTCGCATTTACCCTATGACTTTTTAAGCGATATTTCCAATAAAATTATTAATAATGTAAAAGGAATAAACCGGGTTGTGTATGATATTAGTTCAAAACCACCTGCAACCATTGAGTGGGAATAAATATTTTATTCAATTCGGTTTATAATGGTATGACAGTAAATAAACCCATATTATATTACAAAGGTTTTTTTAATTATGCTATTGTAAATCATTTGCTTAAAGAATTATTACTATTAGAACAATCAGGTATATTAAGTAATATCACTTATAAGAAAATCCAGATTGTGATGGTTGAAATGCTTGAAAATAGCTATAAATATACTTCAGAAGAAATCAAATTTTTTAATCCTGTTTTTTATTTACCAGAATTTAAAATATTGAAAGAAAATCATTCTTTTCGATTAAGCGCGTCGAATCCTATAAAAAAAGA